>JACLAB010016571.1_pt1 | contig 50782 bp, 59 predicted proteins | sample 8027921 | NCBI WGS metagenome assembly JACLAB01 (sample SAMN15725117, study PRJNA655200) | protist metagenome | isolation source: fluorescence activated cell sorting (FACS) single amplified genomes of... | place: USA: West Boothbay Harbor, Gulf of Maine | collected 2000-07-19 | reverse complement strand
ACTTCTGATGATTCAACTGAAGCTGTGCCAACAAGGATAGGTGCTTCTTTTTCTTTTAATAACTCTATTTCTGCTATAAGAGCTTTGAACTTTGCCTCTCTTGTTAAAAATACTAAGTCCTCGTTATCAATCCTCGCCATAGGCTGATTTGTTGGAATAATTGATACATTTAATCCATAGATTTCTGCAAACTCAGCTGCCTCAGTATCAGCTGTACCTGTCATACCTGACAGCTGAGAAAATAATCTAAAGAAATTTTGATAAGTCGTTGAGGCAAGGGTTTGAGATTCTTTTTGAATTGGAACATCTTCTTTGCACTCAATCGCCTGATGGATTCCTTCGCTCATTCTCCTGCCTGACATAGTCCTGCCTGTATGTTCGTCAACAAGCAGGACTTCTTGGCCTCTCACTAGATAGTGAACATTTTTTTTAAAAAGATATGCAGCTTTTAATGTTGCATTTACATAGCGCATAATCTTAATATTACTGACTGAGTAAAGACTATCCTCAGATTGCAGCAAACCTAAATCTTCTAAATATTTCTCAACTTCTATGTAACCCTCATCAGTTAATTCTACAGACCGATTTTTTTCATCAATCATGTAATGCCCAATCTCATCCTCTAATAATGGTTCTTCCTCAGTCCCCTCTCTCAGTTGCTGCTTAAGCTTTGGAATAATTTTTTTAATTTGAACATAATATTCAGCGCTCTCGTTCGTAGGCCCTGAGATAATTAATGGAGTTCTTGCTTCGTCAATTAGAATGGAATCTACTTCATCTACAATTGCAAAATCTAGCGAACATTGAACCTTATCTTCAGCTCTAAGAGCCATGTTATCCCTTAGGTAGTCAAAGCCCAGCTCTCCATTAGTGGCATAAATCACATCGCATTCATAAGAATGTTTTTTTTCTTCAAAATTTTGATTAGAGTGAATCACCCCAACGCTAAGGCCTAGAAACTCATAGACAGGACGCATCCACTCCGCATCCCTCTGCGCAAGATAGTCATTTACTGTTACTAATACTACTTTATTGCCCTGGACAGCATTGAGATATGCTGGAAGGGTTGCAACCAAAGTCTTACCTTCTCCAGTTTTCATTTCTGCGATATTGCCATCAGCGAGAGCAATGCCACCAAGCATTTGAGAATCAAAATGGCGTAAGCCTGTAGTTCTGACACTTGCTTCTCGAGTTGCCGCAAACGCATGAGGAATCAGATTGCTTAGATCGTCAGCATAATTTTTTGCCAGCTTATCTTTTAGAGCAAATAGCTCGGCATCATCCATGCTCTGGTATTCAGCTTCCAGTAGGTTAATTTGATCAACATGAACCTGCATTTTTTTTAATGCACGTTGATTGCTGCTGCCAAATATTTTTTGTAAGAAAGACATATCTTAAATTGTAATTAACTCTGTTAGTTTTATTTATAACTGTTCAGCATCGCCAAATGGAGCTCTTACATATGATATGGGGGCGACTGATGAATCTTCAAATGTAACAACTTCCCATGCATCTTCTGATGCAAGTATTTTTCTTAGCAGCTCATTATTTAATGAATGACCTGATTTATATCCAGAGAATTGCCCAATTAAATTATGACCAAGAAGATATAAGTCTCCAATAGCATCTAACATTTTATGTTTTACAAACTCATCATCAAATCTTAATCCTTCTTCATTTAAAATGCCTTCTTCTCCAATAGCGATAGCATTTGAAACGCTGGCACCCAATGCTAAGCCTCGGGACTGCAAGAAGTCCATATCTTTAACTGAGCCAAAAGTTCTTGCTCTGCAAACCTCTTTTACAAAAGAAGTGGATGAAAAATCAATTGAAGATTTTTGAGCATGCTGTTTAATGGTACGATCATCAAAATCTATTTCAAATGACACCTTAAAACCATCGAAAGGTTTAATGGCTGCATAGGTATCGCCTCGCTCAACTCGAACTTCTTTTTTTACTTTAATAAACTTCTTTAATTCTCCTTGCTCAACAAGACCGGCAGATTGAATTAAAAAAACAAACGGGCTGGCGCTGCCATCCATAATTGGAATTTCAGGGCCATCAACTTTGATAATGCAATTATCAATGCCTAAGCCAGCTATCGCTGACAGCAAGTGCTCAATGGTTCCAATTTTATAGCCTTCTTTAAAAAGAGCAGTGGAGAGGGTTGTGTCTCCCACATACTCAAATTTTGCTGGAATTTCTATTTCTGGATCTAGATCATTGCGAATAAAAATAATGCCAGTATTTACTGGAGCGGGCAATAGCTCTAGAGTCATGTCTTTCCCGCTGTGAAGACCTACTCCAACAGCTTTAATGGGATTTTTAATTGTTCTTTGTACTAACATTTATAATGGTCTCTTATTGCTTAATAATTATAGAGTAAATTTACTATAATTTTTGTCTTGCTATCTCAAAAAGTATTACGCCTGCAGCAACAGATACATTTAAACTATTTAAAGTTTCATTCCTGGACAGCGTGCATACAGTGGAACATTTCTCCAGTGTTTTCTCTCTCATACCTTCTTCTTCTGATCCAATAATAGCTAAAATAGGTTTATTTAAGTCAAGCTCAGTGTGAATTGACTCAGCATGTTCGCTTGTTCCCAGAATCAAATAACCTAGTTTTTCAAAATGTTTTATAGCATTGATCAAGTTTGTGACTGTAAATATTTTTATGGCCTCAGTTCCTCCAGCAGATACTTGCCTCACTAGAGGGGTGATTGGAGAACAATGATGTTTATTGATGATTACGCCAGCAATATTGATCGCCGCAGCTGATCTAATACATGCTCCTAAATTTCGAGGATCAATGACATTGTCGATGACCAAAAAAGTAGGATTATCTCTTTGAATAGCTTCTTCATATTTTTTTAGGTCACTTAAATCTAAAGCTTCCTCCTTCTTTAAGGTAGCCTCAGGGTGCTGATTAAGATTTTTCTTTCTTTCAACCGAAACCGATGCCGCTTCTGCCAATAAGATTAAATTCTGGATTCTTGCATCGTTTCGATTTGCTGGAATAAAAATTTGCTTTATATTTTCTGGTGAGAGCTTCAACAACATCTCAATAGTATGAAATCCTACTCGATGATTTAACTGGGATTCATTTTCCATTTGCGATGACTAAATTAATTTTTCTGTCTAAAGGCGAGATAGCAGCAATCTTTACTTTCAGTTTCTGCCCTAGCTTAAAGCTTTTTCCAGTTTTTTTGCCTTTGAGAGTATTGGTCCCCTGGATAAGAAAATAACGATCTCCAGGCAAATCTGACACATGAAGTAATCCAGAAATAAAATATGCCTCTAAATTTACAAATAAACCAAAATCAGTAACACCAGTTACTACGCCATCCATCTCAGAGCCAACCTTATCTTTCAAGTATGAACAGATTAAAACCTGCTCAACTTGGCGGGAAGCTTTTTCTGCTCTTCGCTCTAGCACGGATGATTCTTCACACATATCCTGGAGCTGAGATTTATTGAAGGTACTTTTCTTATGCGCCAATGACTTATTAACCATCCTATGGGTTAGTAAGTCAGGGTATCTTCGAATGGGAGAGGTGAAATGAGCATATTGCTTGAGCTGCAATCCAAAATGACCAAGGTTATCTGTTGAATATTCTGCTCTAGCCAATGTTTGAAGAACTAGAATCTGACCACTGTCATCCTTTTTTTCAGCAGCTTTTTTTAAGCAGTAATTAATAGTTTCTAGTGGAGTGGATTTACTAGCAATTTGAGCAGGAATTTGAAAATATTTTTTTAATACCTCTAGCTTACTAGGATCAGGGTTCTCATGAATTCTGAAGACGCCAAAGTCAAACCGATCTTGCATAAATTCCGCAGCGCATTCATTTGCCAACAACATAGATTCTTCGACTAGTTTATGAGCTCGCATGGGCTTTTTAACTATGATATTTTTTACTTCTTGGTTGGGCGTTAACTCTAAGATAGCTTCCTTGGGGTTGATTTCTAGAGCGTATCTGGATTGCCTAATTTTGAGTCTGCTCATAGTTAATTGCTCTAGAGCATTAATGGATTCTATTACTTCAGCACCCTTAAGAGGTTGAGCATTAGTAATATGAGATTCTACTTGCTTGTAGGTTAGTCGCGCCTTTGAGTTAATGAGTGCGCTGTAGAATTTATATTTTAGTCTCTGGCCAGAGGAATCAAGCGACATTTCGCATACCATTGCACATCTATCCTCGTTAGGTCTCAGGGAGCAGACATCATTAGAGAGTCTTTCAGGGAGCATTGGAACCACAGTCCCAGGGAAGTAAATAGATGTTCCTCTCTTTAATGCCTCCTTGTCTAACTTAGACCCGACCTCAACATAAAAGGAGACATCAGCAATTGCTACATACAGACTAAAACCATTAGAGTTTTTCTGGCAATAAATCGCATCATCAAAGTCTTTAGCATCTGCGCCATCAATAGTTGCAAAGGGTAAATTAGTTAAATCTTTGCGGTACTTAGTTTTTTTTGTTTTACTTGCTACTAGATCAGCCTCTTTTAATAGCTCTGGCGACCACTCGGCAGGTAAATCATGCATTGCAATAGCATCTTGAATGGCTTCTTTATAGATCATTTGCTTGATTATAGACTTGTAATAGGATTAGGAAGGCTATAGTATCGCGAAATGCAGTCGAATAATAAATTATTAGCTTTTATAGGATTATTTTTTTTAGTCAGTGTATCACTGCATTCTTTTGCTCATACTAATGATAATCTTGTGGATGATAAGCCTCTCATAGAGTGTCAATCCTGCCACAACGAAGTTTCGTCTTACATTGAGGCACTCCCTTTTGTTACACAAGCGATTCAACGTGAGCTTACAAGTTTTATAGTTTCTAAAACTTTTTATCCAGAACTAAAAAAACCTTTCAATTCCCAGGCGCCTCCAAAAATTTAAATTTACTAGTTTTTTAAATTTTAATTTTTTTAGGAGGTTTTCAATGAAAATCAACAAATATGCATTCATTATATTGAGTGCGCTAATGGTAAATACTGCATTTGCAGATGAGATGGAAGAGATAATAGTTTCTTCTTCACTGGTTAAAAGTTCAGCAAGCGAGATTGCCGATCCAATTCATATTCTAAGCGGAGATGATATTAGCAATGAGGCAACTCAAAGTTTGGGGGAAACCTTAGATGATTTGCTAGGCGTATCGTCAGCTGACTATGGTTCTGGAGTTGGACAACCAATTATTAGAGGCATGTCTGGATCTAGAGTGAAAATACTTGAAAATAGTGTTGTTAACAGAGATGTATCAGGGCTTGGAGTCGATCATCTTAATGATGTCGACTTAAATAATGTCCAGCAAATAGAAGTAATCCGGGGACCTTCATCACTGCTGTATACAAATGGAACAGTGGGTGGAATCATCAATATTGTTGATAATTCAATTGCACAAGATGATGTGGAAAGAGCAATAAAAATTGGACTTGAATCACAATCTGTAAACGATGGCGATACTCAAAGCCTTTTTTATCAAGACAACATTCAAAATATCAACATAAGCTTTTCATACAAAGATTCTTCATTTGGAAATTTTGATGTGCCAAACGGTGCAATCATTCATATGGAAGAAGAGCATCACGATGAGGACGAAGATCACGATGAAGAGGAAGATCATGATGAAGAGAATCTAGGCTATTTAGCTAATTCTGATTTTGCATCCGAGTCTTTAAAATTTGGAGCTTCTGCTAATGGCGACTGGGGCTTCATTGGGTTCTCAGTAGGTAGCATTGAAAGCATGTACGGAATTCCTTTTCATGGTGAAGAGCATGAAGATGAGCATGGTGAAGAAAAAGAAGGTGAGCATGATGAGCATGAAGGCGAAAGAATATTCTCAAACACTGAGTCCGATAAATTTGATGTTAGAGGATCTTTTAATATCGATAGCAATCTTGTAAGCAAAGTCGATTTCTTTATAAGAGATACTGACTATTCCTTGACTGAACAGCATGCCGAAGAAGAGGAGCACGAAGAAGAGGGGCATGATGAGGACGAACATGAAGAGCATGAGGAAGGTCCTACAACCTTTACAAATGATGCTTTAGAGGCCGGATTTATTTTTGACCTATCTAATGACTTTATGTCTCAAAAGTTCGCACTTAATTTTGTTAATGAAGATACATCTGTTCTTGGATCAGAAGCATTTATGAATCCTGCTTCACGAGATGAGCTTACATTTGGTTATTACATTAGCCGAGATATAAGTGATTACACTCTTGATTTTGGTGTAAGGGTTGATCGTTTAGACAATGAAGGATCTATCTCTGCTGCTCATCAAGAAGAAGAGCATCATGATGAACATGAAGAACATGAAGAAATGGAAACAGCTTTCTATGATAAATCTTTTAATAATACTAGTTTAGCTTTCAATATTGGAAGGGAGCTCAATGATTTTATTAGTGTTGATTTGGGATTTGCTTCTGTAGAGAGAGCGCCATCTTCAATTGAGCTTTTCATGAATGGGGCCCATTTAGCGACCGGAAGATTTGAAGTCGGAAATGTAAATTTGCAATCTGAAACATCTAATAATGTTGACCTAACTGTTAGCATAGATAACGCAGGCTTTTTTGCTTCTGCCACTTTATTTGCTAATAAGGTAGATAACTATATTTACCTCAGAGATGAAACTGAAGAAGAGCATGAAGATCATGATGAAGAGCACGAAGAAGATCACGATGAACATGGCGGCTTAATTCTCTCAAACTATCTTCAGCAAGATGCTGACTTAGATGGATATGAAATTGAATTTGGTAATACCATGGAACTTGGGTCTGGAGAGCTTACTATGTCATTTGGTAGAGATGCAATTTCTGGAAAATTCTCAAGTGGAGGAAATATTCCAAGGCTAAATCCAGCTAGAAACATCTTTAAATTAAAGTATTCAAAAGATGACATGACCCTTGGTCTAAACTTTAAAGATGTTGCAAAACAAAATGATATTGCTGTTAACGAAACCCTTACTGCAGGTTATCAAATGTTAAATGCAAAACTAAGCAGGACTATTGATTTTGGCAGCCAGGGAGAGTTAACACTTTCTTTGTTTGGCAACAATATGCTTGATAAGGTTGCAAGAAACCATTCGTCTTTTGTTAAAAATGAGGTTCCTTTACCTGGACGAAACTATGGCCTTAGATTTAATTTACAGCTTTAGTCATTTATTAATACATAAACTCACAGCTGAAAACCGTCATCCGGCGGTTTTTAGATCTTTTAAACTTTCAAAATTTATATAGAATGCGGGTGATTAATTAATTACATTTTATATTTATGATTGCTAGATTTTTGCCGGTTTTCTTCACATATTTTGTAGTCATTAATTTTATTTTGGCAGATGAAACAGAAGAGGTAATTTCTGTAGCATCTTACATAGACTCATCAGAGCTAAACGCATCTCCAGTTGATATTATTTCCTCTCAAGAGTTTAAAAATTTAAGGGTCTCAACCGTTGCTGAGCTGAGCAAGTATCTCAGCGTTGCTTCTGGATCACATTTTCAAACCAATGCATTGGATGGCGTAGACCAGGGAATGTCTTCAATCACATTGCGTGGACTGGATCATGCCTCAACACTAATCCTGATTAACAAAAAACGACAAACCCATTCTGGGACACCTTCTAATGAGGGAGAGGGTTATATTGATGTAAATATTATCCCTGAGATTGCCCTTGAGCGCATAGAGATTTTAAAAGATGGTGCAACGTCTTTGTATGGATCAGATGCTGTTGCGGGCGTTATTAATTTTAATACTTATCGTGCATTTGATGGCTTGAGAATCTCTGCGTCCAATCAAAAAACTTCTAACTACAATCAAACAGATAATTTTTTGGGTGTTCTTTATGGCGGCAATGCCTTTGATGGAAACTTCGTGGTTGCTCTTAGTGCCTTGAATAGATCTCCGCTCAATGCGTCTGAGATTCCAAAGATTGCAGAGTTAGGGTTAAGCGGTCTGGGAAATAGCTTTAAGATCACCGCAAGTGATACATTAACTTCAGGGCCTTATGCAGGAAGTTACTCTCCAAATCAAACTATTCCTGACCCCAGTTGCATTGACAATGGCGGTGTTATTGCTGGGCCTAGATGCAAGTTTCTTTATGGGGAAAGATTCAACATAGTTAATGATGAGGATCATTTAAAAGGCTATCTGCATTTTGAGAGACCTGGCGCAACAATCGATTATTCGATGACATTTTTGGCTGCTGCTGTTGATGTAAATGATAATCCGCAGTCTCCATCTTACCCAGCCTTATCTTACCTATCTAAGAAAATTCTTCCGGGGCAGGGGGGCAGTCCTTTTAATGTGCCGGTGATTTGGTATGGACGACCACTGGGCTCCGCATTTCCATCGCCCAGTTCTCCTAAAGCCATTTCACAATACCATTTTAGCAACAGTCTAATGTTTGATCTTTCAGAAGATTTAAATTTTGAATTATCTCTCACTGCCAGCGAACATGAGAATAAGCATACGAGACCAGATACTGTTGAATCAAGATTTGAACAGGCTTTGCTCGGGCAAGGTGGGCCAGATGGTAATGAGCAATGGAACATATTTTTACCGTTAGAAAATTCTTCAAGCCTTATTAGCTATATTAAAGGGTCAGAGACTTCTATAAAAACTGGCAGCCTTATTTCTCTTGATGGAGTTTTCACAGGTCGAAAAAATGGAATTGATTTTGCGATGGGTTTTCAATTTAATTCTGAAGATCTTGAGATTAATTATTCTGAAGGAAGCAGGGCTACCTTTGATTCAGACGGTAAGCTGCTTGAAGGAGCTGACTTACTATTCTTAGGCGGAGGAAAAAATGTAAACACCAGCAGAGACAAGCAAGCTATTTTCTTTGAGACTAATACGAACTTTATTGAACAGTTAGATCTTATTTTATCTGGTCGATATGAGAAGCTTGAGAATGAGTCTTCGTTTGATCCAAAATTTTCCTTTAGGTACTTAGCTTCAGATAGATTGTTGCTTAGAGGCTCTATCGGAACGTCTTTTACCTCTCCCTCTATGGCTCAAATGTTCTCATCTGAAATACAGCTTGGAAGCGTTAGAGATATTAATAGCTCCCCATTTGTTAGGCTAGCACTTTTGGGGAACCCAAATTTAAAGCCTGCTACCTCAGAAAATATTAGCCTGGGATTGATTTGGAATATCTCAGATGCAGTAGATTTAACTCTCGATTACTGGACCATTAATTACAAAAATCGAATTGAGGTAGAGAGCGCCCAAGTCATGCTAAACAATAATCCTAACGGAGTCAGCATCACAAGAAATCAGTTTGGGGAGTTAATTGCTGTGAGCACTTCGTATTTTAATGAAGAAAGAACTGAAGTAGAAGGTTTAGATATTGAATTAAATATTTTTAAGTCCACTCAATACGGCGACTTCAGTTATTCGATAAAGGCAACAGAGCTATCTGAGTTTTTAACACCTGAAGATACTGATGGAGATGAGCGTTCGATTATGATGAATCGTGTTGGCAAATTTAATTATGATGCTAATACTCACTCTTTACCAAAACTAAGACTTAATAGCTTTTTAAGTTGGACAATGAATGATTTAACCCTAGGAATGAACTCACGGTATCTTGATGAATATATAAATGAACGATCTATACCTTCATCTGCAGCTAGCCTGGGATACACCAATCAAATTAAGTCATTGCTAGCGCATGATTTTTCTATTACTAAAACCTTTCAGTCGCCAAGGGGAGCGCTTGAGGTAGGATTGGGTGTCATGAACGCATTTGATAAGAAGGCTCCATTACTTTACGACGCGCCTGATTTTAGTTTTGATACTCGGGTGCATGACCCAAGAGGAAGATTAATCAATTTTTCAGTTGAGCTGAACCTCTAAAATATTACTAGAGAAGTACGCTAAGCATTAGCATGAAATTGAATTTCACTTCTTTTAGGGGGGAAAGTCTAAATGCTTAACGTACACATGTATAGATGCAATTTACATGCCAATTATTTATTGCTTTGAGTAAAATAATACTTAGTGCTATAAATAATAATAATATTTTGAGGCTTGAGTAAAATGAGACTAACTGTAGATCAAACGAATGACTCCTTAATGACTGGGCCCGGTGATCTTTATGCGAAAGAGATTTCTGGTGCAGGCAATGCATTTGCTTATGCAATATATGAGCACAGCAAGCTTCCATTAAGAGTATTTGAAGCGGCAAGAATTTCAACTGCAATGATTAATGGGTGCAAGATTTGCATGAACTGGCAATCTAAAAGAGACGTTCATCAAATGGGTATTGTTGGAGGAGTTACAAATAATGGAGAAGCCCCTGATGATAGCTTCTACTCAAATTTGCTTAAAAATAATGTGGAGGGTCTGAGTTCGCGAGAGTTAGTTGCAGTGCAGTTTGCAAAAGCTATGGGAACGGAGCCACAGAAATTAGCTAAGGATGAAAAATTTTGGACAGAGGTCAAAGAAGTATTTAGCGATGCCGAAATTACTGATTTAACATACTGCATTGCAGGCTGGATGGGCATGGGAAGGGTAGCTCATGTTTTAGGCTTGGACAGCAATTGCTCAATCTGACGAGTCTTAAAAGGAAGATGGTGCCGGCAACAAGAGTCGAACTCGTGACCTGATGATTACAAATCAACTGCTCTACCAACTGAGCTATACCGGCAACGATCGAAATTTTACATCAATACTTTGAATGTGTGAAGTTACAAAATGAACATAGCTATTCATTTAAATATATGTATATAATTTGATCATTATTAATTATTAATCTAGAGGATACCTATGAAAAAATTATTTTTATTGTCTACTCTGATTCTCAGCTTTGGAGTTTCAGCAGATGATCACTTGCCATCAAATTATTCGATGTACCAATCAAACTTTTTATTTAATTGCCCTGAGCCAGAAAGATGCTTTGCAGCTTTTGACAAATATATGTCTTCACCAGAAGTGGCTGCAGAAAACTTTGAGGTAGATTTTTTTGCCATCAATCAAAACGGCTGGGATGATTCAACGCATGGAATTTCTTGGTATTTCTTAAATGAAGATCAATATGCAAAATCTGGTCAAATTTATTCCACCTCAATGGCTGGCAAAAAATTTAGAAAAGCTATGAACAATATAGGGGCTGAAATCATTTCGGACACTTTGACAGTTCATACGGTTGGTGTAACCAATAAAGGCGACTCAACCTCGAACAGAGTAACTTTACGCTGGAGTCATGAAGTGACTGATCCAGCAAATTTTCTTCCACTTTGGACTGAATTCACTAAAAGCATTGAAGGATATGAGTGGTCTGCAAATGCTTATGGACTTCAAAGCCATCTCTTAGGCAACAATGGCAATGGGATTTCACATGAGGTCTGGACATCACATAGCTCACCTCAGGCTGCATTAAAATTTTTAAGCGGCATGTATGGCTCTAAAGAATTTGCGCAATATGCACCAGAGTCCCGTAAATACGCTACCTTCAAGAGATCATATATGGAAGTATCTTTAAAACAATACAATCCTGACTGATCATATTTTTTTATAAAAAGGCCTCTTTTGAGGCCTTTTTTACATATCAAATGTGCAACCAGTTCCGCCTATTCCACAATACCCGTTTGGATTTTTATCAAGATATTGCTGGTGATATTCTTCTGCCAAGTAATACTCTTGCAGGACCTTCATTTCAGTTGTGATATTTCCATAGCCTGCACCCAGAAGATTTTCTTGGTATTGCTGAAAAGTTTTTTTAGCTACCTCTAAGTCATCTTCATTCTCACAAAAACATGCTGAGCGATATTGAGTACCAATATCATTGCCCTGCCTATTGCCTTGAGTGGGATCATGGCATTCCCAAAATATCTTGAGTAACTCTTTTAAAGAAAGAATTGAAGAATCAAATTGAATTTTAACAACTTCAGTATGTCCAGTAGATCCTGAGCATACTGATTCATAGGTTGGGTCGGCTGCATGGCCACCAGCATAACCAACTGAGGTCATTTGTACGCCTGGAAGAGACCAAAATTTTCTTTCTACTCCCCAGAAGCAGCCGGCACCTAAAATAATTGATCCCGAGGATTCGCTAGAACTGTAGTCAATAGGCTTGTTCAAAATTGTGTGTTGCATGATGTTTAATATAGTCCTGTAATTGAGCATTCCCCAGAGCTAATAGCCTGGGTACCATTAATTGTTTCAAGTAGCATTTTACCCTCATTATCAACACCTCTGAAAATACCTACGATTTGAGTATGAGAATTTGTTCGAATATTAATTTCTAGATTCTGATGCATACACCTATTTTCCCATGCTTGCTGCCAATCAGAATAACTATGTTCTTTGTAAGCAATTATTTTTTTAAGAATTGTATTGATAAGCTTCTCTCTTGGAAGTATGTCTCTCAGATTACCTAAATCTCCCCACCAAGATTCTTTTTTTGGTATTGAGTAATTGATGCCTATGCCAATTGTGAGCTCAAGATTTTCTTGCTGCATTTCCGACTCAATCAGAATTCCACAAATTTTTTTATTCTCAAGCAAGACATCATTAGGCCACTTCAATTGAGCATTTATTTTTTGTCCTGACGTGTCATCAAAAGCCTCAGCTATTAATAAACCAATAATCAAACTCAGGGCAGGGACCATAGATCTAGCTTGATACTTGATACTTAAATATATGTTTCCACTCTCAGGGCTATGCCACGTTTTTCCATGCCTACCTTTTCCTGCTGTTTGTTGCTCTGCAAGAACGATTAAAAATGGTTTTTTTAGCTGAGTTTTTTTCGCAAACACATTGGTTGAATCAATGGTTTTAAAAAAATAAATGTCTAAGTTATCTTGATTTAACCCATTTAAAACATCATTTTCTACTAATTTGCTCAAGTTCTTAATAATATGGTTGACTTCGATGCATTCTAGAACAAAAATAGCAAGCTTGATATGGAGGAGTGGCCGAGTGGTTAAAGGCGGCAGACTGTAAATCTGTTCTCTACGAGTACGTTGGTTCGAATCCAGCCTCCTCCACCATTCATATTAATATTTACCGTAAAAAAAGGTTGAGTTTATCGTTTTTTAAAGAGATAATACGCCACCTTAAATTTGGATGCTGTAATACGGGCTCATATAGCTCAGCGGTAGAGCACTTGCTTGGTAAGTAAGAGGTCACCGGTTCAAGTCCGGTTATGAGCTCCATTTAAAGGTAAATTTTAGAGATAATTTCAAAAATAGAGAGGCAAGAAATGGCTAGAGAAAAATACGAAAGAACGCTTCCCCATGTAAATGTGGGAACAATTGGTCACGTTGATCATGGTAAAACTACTTTAACAGCTGCTTTAACAAAAGTTGCTTCTGAAGTTTATGGTGGGGATCTTGTTGACTTTGCTAATATTGATAACGCTCCTGAGGAAAGAGAGCGTGGTATTACTATTGCAACATCTCATGTTGAATACGTTTCTAGTACAAGACATTATGCTCACGTTGACTGTCCAGGACATGCTGATTATGTAAAAAACATGATCACTGGTGCTGCTCAGATGGATGGAGCCATATTGGTTGTTAGCGCAGCAGACGGCCCAATGCCACAAACAAGAGAACACATTCTTCTTGCTAAGCAAGTTGGTGTTCCAAAGATAGTTGTATTTTTAAATAAAGCTGATCAGGTTGATGACGCTGAATTACAAGAACTAGTAGAGATGGAAATCAGAGAACTGCTAGATATGTATGACTTCCCAGGCGATGACACACCTATTATCGTTGGTAGTGCCTTAAAAGCATTGGAGGGCGATACTTCAGAGATTGGAGTGCCAGCTGTACAAAAATTAATTGAAGCACTGGATTCATTTGTTCCAGAGCCTGCAAGAGAAATTGAAAAACCTTTCTTAATGCCTGTTGAGGACGTCTTCACTATTTCAGGAAGAGGAACTGTTGTAACTGGAAGAATTGAGCAAGGAATTGTGAAAACTGGAGATCCTATTGAGATCGTTGGTATCACAGACACAACAAAAACAACATGTACTGGTGTTGAAATGTTCAGAAAATCATTAGACGAAGGTCGTGCTGGTGAAAATTGTGGAGTTCTTTTAAGAGGCGTAGAAAGAGATGACGTAGAAAGAGGCCAGGTACTTTGTGCTCCAGGCTCTATTAGCCCTCATACAGAATTTGAAGCAGAAATTTATGTACTAAGCAAAGAAGAGGGTGGAAGACACACTCCTTTCTTTAGTAATTACAGACCTCAGTTCTACTTCAGAACTACTGATGTAACAGGTGCGTGTGCATTGCCTGAAGGCGTTGAAATGGTTATGCCGGGTGATAACATTAAAATGACAGTTACATTAATTTCTCCAATTGCCATGGAAGACGGATTGAAATTTGCAATCAGAGAAGGCGGCCGAACAGTCGGAGCCGGTGTAGTAGCAAAGATTATTAAGTAATTAAACAATTTTACAATTTTGCCGAGATTAACGCTCGGCATTTTTGTCTCTATTTATAGGAGAAAATTTAGGCCAGTAGCTCAACTGGTAGAGCGACGGCCTCCAAAGCCGTAGGTTGAGGGTTCAAGTCCTTCCTGGCCTGCCAAGCAAGGAGCTGGTTTAAATAAGAAATATGGCAAAGGGTAAAGCATCAAACATTGCCGATAAGATCAAGTGGCTTCTAGCCATGGGTATCTTTTCAGTGGCCGTTATAGGTAACGGTTATTACACTGAATTCGCATTCCTATACAGAGTGCTTGCAGTCGTTGCTTTATTTCTTGTAGCTCTTTTTATTCTTGCTAATACGGTATTTGGAAAAGGCGCAGTTAAATTGATGCGTGAATCTAGAACAGAGATGAGAAGGGTGGTTTGGCCATCGCGCGTTGAAACAACGCAAACTTTCTTGGTTGTTTTTGGTTCTATAGTGGTTCTATGTCTGTTTTTTTGGGCTCTTGAGTCCTTGTTGAGTTGGTTAACTAAGTTAATTTTAGGATAGTTATAAAGTGAATTGGTACGTAATAATGGCATATTCCGGATACGAGCTTAAAGTTAAAGCTGCTATCGAAGAGCGTATTGCACTTGCAGGTCTTGAAGACCAATTTGGAGAAATACTTGTTCCTACTGAATCAGTCGTGGAGTTGAAAAGTGGCGCCAAGAAAAAGACAGAAAGAAAATTCTTCCCTGGTTACATCTTAATCGAAATGGAAATGAATGATGATACCTGGCAGCTTGTTAAGCATACGCCTCGAGTTAGTACTTTTGTTGGCGGCAAGAAAGATAAACCATCTTCAATTTCAAAAAGCGATGTAGACAATATTTTAAATAGGATCGAAGTTGGTGAGGAAGCTCCAAGACCAAAAACATTATTTGAACCTGGTGAAGTTATTAGAGTTTGCGATGGTCCTTTTAATGATTTTAATGGTGTGGTCGAAGATGTCGATTATGAAAGAAGCATGGTTAAAGTCTCAGTTCAAATCCTTGGTCGATCCACTCCTGTTCAATTAGACTTCATGCAAATCGAGAAAACATAATGGCAAAGAAAGTAGCAACAATTTTAAAACTTCAAATCCCAGCAGGCGAAGCAAATCCTAGTCCTCCAGTTGGACCAGCGCTTGGTCAAGCAGCAGTAAACATTATGGATTTTTGTAATGCATTTAATGCGGAAACCTCAGGAACGGAGAAAGGTCTTCCATTGCCAGTTGTCATAACGGTTTATGAGGACAAATCTTTTACGTTTGAAGTAAAATCTCCTCCTGCAGCTGTTCTAATTAGAAAAGCTTTAGGCATTACTAAAGGAAGCGGAGTTCCCAACAGAGAAAAAGTTGGAACAATCACCAGAGCGCAACTTGAAGAAATTGTGACAATGAAACAAAAAGATTTAAACGCTAATGATATGGATCAAGCCGTTAAGATTATTGAGGGCACGGCCCGTAGCATGGGAGTAGAGGTTAAATAATGACTAAGCTAACGAAAAAGAAAAAACAATTACTAGAACTAGTAAATCCAGAAAATACTTATTCTCTAGATGAAGCTATGACTATTTTTCAAACAGTTAAATCTGCAAAATTTGATGAGTCCATTGATATTGCTTTAAGACTTGGTATTGATGCTGGTAAATCAGATCAAAACGTTAGAGGCGCAATTACTCTTCCACATTCTCTTGGTAAGACAGTATCGGTTGCTGTCTTTGCAGATGGAGATCAGGCAAAAGAAGCCACAGAAGCTGGTGCAGAATTTGTTGGTATGGATGATTTAGCTGAAAAATTTAAAAAAGAAGAAATTTCTGTTGACGTTGTTATTTCCACGCAAGCTGCAATGAAAGTTGTTGGCCAGCTTGGTCAGGTTCTTGGTCCAAAGGGTCTAATGCCAAATCCAAAGACCGGGACTGTAACTGAAAAGGTTGCAGATGCAATCACAAATGCTAAGTCAGGACAAGTTAGATTTAGAACAGATAAGAATGGAATTTTGCATGGATGCATAGGTAAAGTTTCCTTTTCTTCAAATCAAATTCAAGAAAATGCAGCGGCAATGATGGAAGAGGTTAAAAAATTAAAACCTGCTACTGCAAAAGGTGTATACATTCATAGTGTTGCTTTGAGTAGCACAATGGGACCAGGGGTAAAAGTTACTCCTGCTTCGTTAACATTATAGATTTTAGGGTTATTTGACCCTAGATTGTTGCGTTTATCGCAGCCGTCAAAGACCGTAGGTGCGAAAGCTTAATTTCCTACGTAGGTGGTGTTCAAATTGCGAATGCGGTTTGTCACTGATTTAGCCGAAAGGCATTAATAGGAGAATTGCTGTGGCGTTAGCTAGAGAAGATAAAGAGAGAATAGTTCAGGAAGTTAAGGAAGTTTCGGCTTCTGCATCTTCACTTGTAATTTCAGATGCCAGAGGCCTTAAGGTTTCTGAGTTAACTGAAATTAGAAGACAGGGAACAGAATCTGGAGTTCATATCCAGGTGATAAAAAACTCACTTGCAAAATTGGCATTTGAAGGAACTGACTTTGGTTGTACCGATGAAGTTTTAACAGGTCCCTCACTTTTTGCATTCTCATATGCTGAGCCAGGTGCGGCAGCTAAGATGTTAAAAACCTATGCTCAAAACTTTGAAGCTCTTGAGATCAAAGCTTTGGTGGTAGAAGGGCAACTTCTTGATGGAGCGCAAATAGATGTTTTAGCATCATTGCCTTCAAGAGAAGAGGCATTAACTCTTATCGCTTCCGTGCTACAAGCACCAATTAGCAAATTTGCAACACTTCTCAATGAAGTGCCTACCAAGTTAGCTAGGGTTCTTGCTGCAGTTCGTGACAATAAACAGGCAAACGCCTAAATCTAGGAGAAAAAAAAATGGCAATATCTAAAGATGATATTTTAAGTTCGATTGAAGAGATGTCCGTTATGGACTTAGTTGATTTAATTTCAGCTATTGAAGAAAAATTCGGTGTAACTGCTGCTGCTGCTGTAGCTGCTGCCCCTGCTGCCGCAGGTGGTGGAGAAGCTGCTGCTGCTGAAGAGCAAACTGATTTTGATGTTGTATTAACTGCAGCTGGCGATCAGAAAGTTCAAGCAATTAAAGCTGTAAGAGCAATCACTGGCTTAGGTCTTAAAGAAGCTAAAGATCTAGTTGATGGAGCTCCTAACACCTTAAAAGAAGGCGTTAGTAAAGCTGATGCTGAAGACATGCTTAAGCAGCTAATAGAAGCTGGAGCAACTGCAGAACTTAAGTAAGTCTGTAATTTAAATCATATTTTAAGGGCGACATATGTCATATAGCTATACAGAAAAAAGAAGAATTAGAAAAAACTTTGGAAGACTCCCTAAAGTCATGGAGCTTCCTAAACTTATCAAGACCCAACTGGACTCTTATACACAATTCCTTCAACAGCATGTTGAGGTTGGTGCAAGAGAAAACAAAGGTTTAGAAGAAGTTTTTCAGACCCTTTTTCCTATTACTAGCGTATCTGGCAATGCAGCCCTTGAGTATGTTTCTTATGAATTAGGCAAGCCTGGATATACAGTCCAAGAATGCTTGATTCAAGGTCTAAGTTATTCTGCGCCTCTTAGAATAACAGTCCGTTTGGTTATCTACGATAGAGAAACAAACTTCCAGGACGTTAAAGATGTTAAAGAAGGCGAAGTATTTATGGGAGAGGTTCCTTTAATGACCGAAAACGGATCATTTGTAATCAATGGAACAGAGCGAGTAGTAGTTAATCAACTCCACAGATCTCCTGGGGTATTTTATGATCACGATAAAGGTAAAACTCACTCATCTGGCAAGGTCTTATATTCTGCAAGAATTATTCCTTACAGAGGTTCTTGGTTAGATTTTGAGTTTGATCCTAAGGATAATTTATTTTGTAGAATTGATAGACGAAGAAAAATTCCTGCCACCATTATTCTGAAAGCCTTAGATATGGGCACTGAAGAAATCCTTCAAAATTTCTATGAGATTGATGATGTTCATGTTGAGAAAGAAGGAATTAGCATTGAGCTAATACCCTCACGACTTCGTGGGCAAACATTACCTGTCGATTTAAAAATTAAAACTAAAGTTATAGTTGAAGCTAACAAAAGAATCACTGCTAGACATGTTCGAGAGTTAGAGCAAGCAAATATCTCTTCCTTAAAAGTTTCCGATGATTTCTTGATAGGCAAAGTTCTTGCGAAGGACGTTTTCAATCAAGAAACTGGTGAAGTTTTGATTCCAGCTAATACCGAAATAGACGTCACTGTAATAGAAGCCTTGAGAGAATCTAACGTTGAGGAATTACATTGTTTATACATTAATGAGCTAGATAAAGGACCATACATCTCAACAACTCTAAGAGCAGATCCTACATCTAATAGATTAGAGGCTTTGGTTGAGATTTATAGAATGATGAGACCCGGCGAGCCGCCAACCAAAGATTCTGCAGAACAGCTATTCCAAAATCTGTTTTTTAACCCGGAAAGATATGACCTTTCAGAGGTTGGAAGAATGAAGTTTAACCGAAGGTTAAAAATTGATTCTCAAAAAGAAACGCCAGGCATATTAGACATAGATGATATTTTGGGCGTTATGCAAGGAATTGTTAACATTAGAGATGGTCATGATACCGTTGATGATATTGATCATCTAGGGAACAGAAGAGTTAGATCTGTTGGAGAGATGACCGCTAATCAGTTCAGAGTAGGTTTAATTAGAGTAGAAAGAGCGGTTAGAGAAAGACTGAGTATGGCAGAAGCTGATGAGCTCGGACCTCAAGACTTAATTAATGCTAAACCTGTTACAGCTGCAATTAAGGAATTCTTTGGATCTAGCCAACTATCTCAGTTTATGGATCAGAATAATCCATTATCTGAAATAACACATAAAAGAAGAGTTTCTGCTCTAGGGCCTGGGGGCCTAACAAGAGAGAGAGCTGGTTTTGAAGTAAGAGACGTTCATCCAACTCATTACGGAAGACTTTGCCCGATTGAAACTCCTGAAGGTCCGAACATTGGGCTGATTAATTCATTTGCATGTTACTCGCGAACTAATTCATATGGCTTTATTGAAAGTCCTTATCGCAAAGTAATTAACAGTAAAGTTACTAATGAGATTATCTTCCTTTCAGCTATCGATGAAGCTGAGCACGTAATTGCTCAGGCAAACGCTGTGCTTGATAAGGCAGGTAAGTTCTCAGATGACCTTGTTCCTGTTCGTCACAATGGTGATTCCGCGCTCATGAGTCCAGAGAGAATTGATCTAATGGATGTTGCGCCTCAGCAAGTAGTTTCTGTTGCAGCCTCATTAATTCCTTTTCTTGAGCATGATGATGCCAACAGAGCACTTATGGGATCAAACATGATGCGCCAAGCTGTGCCTGTATTAAAGCCAGAGAAACCATTGGTTGGAACTGGATTTGAAACAATTGTTGCTGGAGACTCAGGTGTTTGTGTTGTCTCAAAAAATAATGGTGTTGTAGAAAATGTTGATGCTGCAAGAATAGTAGTCCGTGTAACTGACTCTAAAAATTCAAACAATGCAGTTGATATTTACAATCTTACAAAATATACACGGTCAAACCAAAATACATGCATCAATCAAAGACCATTGGTCTCAGTGGGCGATAAAGTAAAATTTGGTGATATTTTGGCTGATGGACCATCAGTAGATAACGGAGAGCTTGCTTTAGGTCAGAATATTCGAATTGCTTTCATGCCATGGAATGGATACAACTTTGAAGATTCAATTTTAATGTCTGAGAAAGTTTCTAGAGAAGATAGATTTACTTCCATCCATATTCAAGAGCTCACTTGTATTTCAAGAGATACAAAACTGGGTTCTGAAGAGATTACTTCAGATATTCCTAACGTAGGAGAAGGTTCTTTAGGCAAACTTGATGAATGCGGCATGGTGTATGTTGGAGCAGAAGTAAAAGCTGGGGATATTCTAGTTGGAAAGATCACTCCTAAAGGCGAGACACAGTTATCTCCTGAAGAAAAACTATTACGTGCAATTTTTGGAGAGAAAGCTTCAGATGTTAAAGATACATCTTTAAGAGTCCCCTCAAGTATTAACGGAACGGTTATTGGTGTTGAAGTCTTCACAAGAGACGGCATGGAAAAAGATGATAGGACTAAATCAATTGAATTAGACCACTTAGCAGCCACCAAAAAAGATACTGATGATCAGGTGAATATAATTAATGATGCGACAAGAATTCGAATGGTTGATATTCTTAAAGGAGCTAAGGTTTCTAAAGGTCCAGGACTTAAGAAAGGTGCGACTATTAGCGCAGAAGACCTTCAAGAACTTTCATTAGATGACATGCTATCCATCAGAGCAGCTGATGATTCCACTAATGATAAAATTGAAGATACCGAAAAAGCTTTAAAGCTTTACTTAAAAGATATCGAAGAAAGTTTTCAAGAGAAAAAACAAAAAATTATTCGAGGTCATGACCTTGCTCCTGGTGTAATCAAAATTGTTAAAGTCTATCTTGCTGTGAAAAGAAGAATACAGCCAGGTGACAAAATGGCTGGAAGACATGGTAACAAAGGTGTTATCTCTGAGATCATGCCTATCGAGGACATGCCATACGATACTGAAGGTAACCCAGTGGATATCGTTTTAAATCCATTAGGTGTTCCATCTCGAATGAATGTTGGTCAGGTTTTAGAGACTCATATGGGTGCGGCTGCTAAAGGCATTGGTCAGAAAATTAATAAAATGATTAAAGATAAGGCCAAAGCAGATGAGCTTAGGAAATATTTAGATGTTTTATACAACAAAAACGCCACTATTAAAGAAGACTTAAATTCTTTTAATAATTCAGAGATACAAACTTTAGCTGAAAATCTACAAGACGGCCTTCCAATAGCAACTCCTGTTTTTGATGGCGCCAAAGAATCAGAGATTAAAGAGCTGCTTAAGCTTGCAGATCTCCCTGAGTCAGGGCAGTTAACCTTATTTGACGGTAGAAGTGGCAGGCAGTTTGAACGACCTGTAACTGTTGGCTACATGTACATGATTAAACTCAACCATCTGGTTGACGATAAAATGCATGCTAGATCCACTGGTTCATACAGCTTAGTTACTCAGCAGCCTCTTGGAGGAAAAGCCCAGTTTGGTGGCCAAAGATTTGGTGAGATGGAAGTATGGGCGCTAGAGGCCTATGGAGCTTCTTATACATTACAAGAAATGCTCACAGTTAAGTCTGATGACGTAGCCGGTAGAACTAAGATGTATAAAAATATCGTAGATGGAAATTACCAAATGGATGCCAATATCCCTGAGTCATTTAATGTTCTTACAAAAGAAATTAGATCACTTGGAATAAACCTAGAATTAGATTCTGAAAATTAGGAGAAATAATTGAAAGATTTACTAAACTCATTAAAAACTAAGCAGGAAGACTTTACTTCTATTACTGCTGGTTTAGCTTCTCCACAAATGGTTCGATCCTGGTCATTTGGTGAGGTGAAGAAACCTGAAACTATAAATTATCGAACATTTAAACCTGAGAGAGACGGCTTATTTTGTGCCAAAATTTTTGGACCAGTCAAAGACTATGAGTGCGTTTGTGGTAAATACAAACGGATGAAACACAGGGGTGTCGTTTGTGAAAAATGTGGAGTAGAGGTTACTTTAGCCAAGGTTCGTAGGGACAGAATGGGTCACATTGAGCTTGCAGCTCCAGTCGCTCATATATGGTTTTTAAAATCACTTCCTTCCAGAATTGGATTGTTGCTTGATATTACTCTAAGAGAAATTGAGCGTGTTTTATACTTTGAAAGCTATATTGTTACAGACCCAGGTTTAACAGAGCTTGAGAAGTGTCAGATATTAACAGAAGAGGAGTACGTTGAAGCCTTTGATGAGTATGGAGATGAATTTACAGCTTCCATGGGCGCTGAGGCAGTGCAAATGCTGCTTCAGGAATTAGATTTAGCTGAAGAGATTAGAATCATTAGAGAAGAGGTTCCTCAAACTAACTCAGAAACTAAGCTTAAAAAATTATCGAAACGTCTAAAACTACTTGAGGCATTCAACGAATCTGGTAATAAGCCAGAATGGATGATTATGAACGTTCTCCCTATATTGCCTCCAGATCTCAGACCTCTAGTCCCTCTTGAGGGCGGGCGTTTTGCTACCTCTGATTTGAATGACTTGTACAGAAGAGTTATTAACAGAAACAACAGATTAAAAAGATTATTAGAGCTAAGTGCCCCTGATATTATTGTTAGAAACGAAAAACGTATGCTGCAAGAGAGTGTTGATGCACTTCTTGATAACGGCAGACGAGGAAGAGTTATCACAGGGACAAATAAACGGCCTTTGAAATCTCTTGCAGATATGATTAAGGGTAAAGGCGGTCGATTTAGACAAAACCTTCTTGGAAAGCGAGTAGATTATTCTGGAAGATCCGTTATTGTTGCTGGCCCTAATCTGAAGTTACATCAGTGTGGGTTGCCAAAGAAAATGGCGCTAGAACTATTTAAACCATACGTGTATGGAAAGCTAGAGCAAAAAGAGTTAGCTACTACCATTAAGGCAGCAAAGAAACTTGTTGAAAGAGAAACTCCTGAAGTATGGGAAATATTAGAAGAAGTCATTAGAGAGCATCCGATTCTTTTAAACAGAGCCCCGACTTTGCATAGACTGGGTATTCAAGCGTTTGAACCATTGCTTGTTGAAGGCAAGGCTATTCAGCTTCATCCATTAGTTTGCGTAGCTTTTAATGCAGACTTTGATGGTGATCAGATGGCTGTTCACGTTCCATTATCAATCGAAGCTCAGCTGGAAGCCCGAGCTTTAATGATGTCTACAAATAATATTCTTTCTCCTGCAAATGGCGAGCCTATTATCAACCCAACTCAAGATATCATTCTTGGTCTTTATTACATGACGCGTGACAAGGTTAACGTTAAAGGTGACGGAAGAGTATTCAGTAATCCTGATGAAGTACTTCGAGCTTATGAGTCAGAAACATTAGATATTCATGCAAATATTAAATGCAGAATAACTAATGCTGATAAAGGAACATTTTTAGAAGAAACAACAGTTGGTAGAATTCTGGTATGGAGAATAACTCCAATCGAAGTTGGGTTCGACAACGTTAACAAAACTCTTGATAAGAAATCTGTTTCAAAATTGATTGATATTTCATACAGAAAGGCTGGTTTAAAATCTACTGTAATATTTGCAGATCAGTTAATGTATTTAGGATTTGATCACTCAACTAGATCAGGATCATCTATTGGCGTAGACGATTTTGTTATTCCTGAAGAAAAACCAGGAATTATCAATGACGCAGAAAAAGAAGTAAAAGCAATTGAATCTCAGTTTGAATCTGGTTTGGTTACTCAGGGCGAGCGTTACAATAAAGTAATTGATATTTGGTCAAGAGCTAATGAAAAAGTAGCTAAAGCTATGATGACTAAGATTAGCACTGATCAAGTTATTGACAGTGAGGGCAATGAAATAGACCAAGCTTCATTTAATTCAGTATTTATATATGCAGATTCAGGAGCCAGAGGGTCACCAGCTCAGATCAGACAGCTTTCTGGAATGAGAGGACTGATGTCTAAGCCAGATGGTTCTATTATAGAAACTCCGATTACTGCTAACTTTAGAGAAGGCTTATCTGTATTGCAGTACTTCATCTCCACCCATGGAGCTCGAAAGGGTCTTGCAGATACTGCTCTTAAGACAGCAAATTCTGGTTACCTAACCAGAAGATTATGTGATGTTGCTATGGATTCAGTTGTTGTTGAAGCAGATTGTGGTACTACCGAGTCAGTTGTTGTTTCGTCAATTGTTGAGGGCGGAGAAATTATTCAACCGCTAACAGAAAGAATTCTCGGTCGTGTTATTGCTGAGTCTATTGAGGATGCTGACAGCGTTGAATTATTTGCTAATGGCCATTTGATCGATGAAGATTCATTGAAAAAAATTGATGAGCTTAATCTTGCATCATTAAAAGTACGCTCACCTATGACTTGTGAAGCAAGTTATGGAGTTTGTGCTAAATGTTATGGAAGAGATTTAGCCAGAGGCCATCTCGTTCATCGAGGCGAAGCTGTTGGTGTTGTTGCTGCCCAGTCTATTGGGGAGCCAGGTACGCAGTTAACCATGAGAACATTCCATATTGGAGGCGCTGCATCCAGTGCATCTGAAGATAACGCAATTATTGTTGGTAATTCAGGAGTGATTAAATTCTCTGATGATATCAAAACAGTTACAAATAAGGATAAGCAAGAGGTTGTCGTATCAAGAAACAGTCAAGTTACATTGACTGATGAAAAAGGTAAGTTAATCGAGCAACATAAAGTAATTTATGGATCAACATTGTTTGTAAAAAACGATACTAGTATTGAGCCAGGCATCAAAGTTGCCGGCTGGGATCCATACACGAGACCTATCATCACTGAAGTTGAGGGCATTGTGCAATTCTCAGATATTGAAGATGGTGTAACAGTTAGATCTAAAACTGATGAGCTAACTGGTTTAAGCAGTATTGAAGTTATTGATGTTGCCGAACGTCCAACTGCCGGTAAAGATAAAATACCTGCCATTGCATTAGTAGATGCCAAAGGCAAGCCTGTTACTCTGGGAGAGCATAAAACCCCAGCTAACTATTCTCTTCCAGCAAAAGCTTTGGTGAACTTGAAAGATGGTAAGAAACTTTTTGCAGGTGAGGTTTTGGCAAGGATTCCATTAGAAGGATCTAAAACAAAAGATATTACTGGTGGACTTCCAAGAGTAGCTGATTTATTTGAAGCAAGAAAACCAAAAGAAGCTGCTGTTTTAGCAGAAGAAAGTGGAACAATTGCTTTCGGAAAAGAAACTAAAGGCAAAGTTCGATTGGTTATTACATTAGATGGAGCAACCAAGAAATCTCATACTGTTGAAATGCTGATTCCAAAACATAGAACACTTACAGTGTTTGAAGGTGAAAGAATTGAAAAAGGTGACATCATCTCCGATGGTCCGCTAAGTCCGCATGATATCTTGAGATTAAGAGGCATTCCGGAATTAACAAACTTTGTTGTGAATGAGGTGCAGGGAGTTTACAGGCTTCAAGGCGTTCTTATTAATGACAAACACATTGAAACAATTCTGAGACAAATGCTACGCAAAGCTCTAATTGTTGATGGTGAGAGCACTAAATTTATTCAAGGAGATCAGGTTGAATATGCTGAGCTCGTTGAAGAAAATGCTAAAGCAGTTGCAGCTGGCAAAGAGCCAGCACAATTTGAGAGAGTATTGCTTGGTATAACCAAAGCCTCATTAACAACTAACTCATTTATCTCTGCAGCTTCGTTCCAAGAAACAACAAGAGTTCTAACTGAAGCATCAGTGACTGGCAAGGTTGATTTCTTAAGAGGGTTAAAAGAAAATGTTGTGGTTGGAAGGCTTATACCTGCAGGAACAGGGATGGAATTCCATGATCAAATGGCAGCTAAGAAGGCAAGTGACTCGTCAGAATCTATGCTTTCTGAGGATGATATCGAAGCAGCGTTAAGGCAAGAATTACAAGAAAGCGAGGAATAATGTTGACCGCAGTTAATCCTCTCTATAAAATCGCGTCAAACTAGGAAATTATGGCTACAGTAAATCAGTTAATTAGAAAACCTCGTAAACCAAAGGTAAGGAAAACAGACGTGCCTGCATTGGAGAAATCTCCGCAACGCAGAGGCGTTTGCACTCGTGTTTATACAACTACACCAAAAAAACCCAACTCAGCTTTAAGAAAAGTTTGCAGAGTTAGATTGACTAGTGGATATGAAGTTACGTCCTATATTGGCGGTGAAGGTCATAACCTTCAAGAGCATTCCGTTGTATTAATACGTGGAGGTCGAGTCAAAGATCTTCCAGGTGTTAGATATCATACAGTTAGAGGCTCATTGGATACGTCCGGTGTTGCAAATAGAAAACAACGCAGATCAAAATATGGAGCCAAAAAAGGTAAATAATTATGCCAAGAAGAAGAAGTCCCGAAAAGAGAAAAATCCTACCTGATCCTAAATACAAAGACATCATAGTAGCTAAATTCATGAATCACATCATGAGAGATGGCAAGAAATCTGTAGCTGAAAAGATTGTATATGGTGCTTTTGATAAAATTGACCAAACAGCAAAATCTGATCCCGTAGAGCTATTTAAAAAGGCTTTAGAAACTATTGGGCCTATGGTTGAGGTTAAATCTAGAAGAGTAGGTGGTGCCACTTATCAGGTTCCAATTGAAGTTAGACCTTCAAGAAGACAAGCTCTTGCAATGCGTTGGTTGGTCGAAGCTGCAAGAAAAAGAAGCGAGAAATCTATGGATCATAGGTTGGCTGGTGAGCTTACTGATGCAGCTGAAGGCAAAGGATCTGCTGTCAAAAAGAAAGAAGATGTTCATCGTATGGCTGAGGCCAATAAAGCATTCTCTCATTTCCGTTTTTAATATAATTATTTAGGTTTTTAATATGGCTAGAGACACTGATCTTAGTAGATACAGAAATATTGGTATATGTGCACACGTTGACGCTGGTAAAACCACAACAACGGAGCGTGTTCTATTTTATACAGGCCTATCCCACAAGATAGGTGAGGTTCATGATGGTGCCGCCACCATGGACTGGATGGAGCAAGAGCAGGAAAGAGGTATCACTATTACTTCTGCTGCTACTACTTGTTTCTGGTCTGGCATGGAGCAGCAGTTTCCCCAGCATCGAGTTAATATCATTGACACACCTGGTCACGTAGATTTTACAATTGAGGTTGAGAGATCATTGCGTGTTCTGGATGGTGCAGTTGTTGTATTCTGCGGTACTTCTGGAGTTGAGCCTCAGTCTGAAACCGTGTGGCGTCAAGCAGACCGCTATGAAGTTCCAAGAGTTGTGTTTGTTAATAAGATGGATAGAGCTGGCGCTGATTTCACTCGAGTCACTGATCAAATTAAAGATAGATTAAAGGCGAATGTTGTTCCTATGCAATACAACATTGGAGCTGAAGAAAATTTTAAAGGCGTGGTAGATCTTGTAAAAATGAAAGCCATTTACTGGAATGAAGACGATCAAGGTCTGACCTTCGAAGAAAAAGAAATCCCAGATGATTTATTGGCTACATGCAAAACCATGAGAGAGTTTATGGTTGAGAGCGCTGCTGAAGCAAACGAAGAACTTATGAATATTTACATTGATGGTGGCGAGCTTTCGATTGAGCAAATCAAAGAAGGCATTAGAACTCGCACCTTGGCAAACGAGATTATTCCCGCATTCTGTGGCTCCGCATTTAAAAATAAAGGTGTTCAAGCCGTATTGGATGCAACGATTGAATATCTTCCTGCACCTAATGAAGTTAAGGCTATCAAGGGAACTATGCCAGATAATGAGGAAATTGAAGTTGCAAGGTCATCTTCAGATGATGAGCCTTTTTCAGCGTTAGCCTTTAAAATTGCCACAGATCCATTTGTTGGAACTTTAACCTTTATCAGGGTTTACTCAGGTGTTTTGTCTGTTGGTGATGGAGTTTATAACTCAACCAAACAAAAGAAGGAAAGGGTTGGGCGCATGGTTCAGATGCATTCAAATGATCGAAATGAAATTAAAGAAATTCGCGCAGGTGATATTGCAGCTTGCATCGGTTTAAAAGATGTTACGACTGGTGACACACTGTGTGATCTTAAAGATCAAGTTGTTTTAGAGCGCATGGATTTTCCTGAGCCAGTTATTTCAGTAGCCGTAGAGCCTAAAACAAAAGCAGATCAAGAGAAAATGGGGATTGCCTTGGGCAAACTTGCGCAAGAGGATCCATCATTTCGAGTTCATACAGATGAAGAATCTGCTCAGACAATCATTTCCGGTATGGGCGAACTGCATTTAGATGTATTGGTTGATCGAATGAGAAGAGAATTTGATGTTGAAGCAAACATCGGCAAGCCTCAAGTTTCATATCGAGAGACCATTAGAGAATCTATTGATATCGAAGGTAAATTTGTTAGACAGAGTGGTGGCAAGGGTCAATATGGTCACGTTTGGTTAAAACTAGAGCCACTTGGACTGGACGATGAATACGAATTTGTTGACAAGATAGTTGGTGGAGCTGTTCCAAAAGAATATATTCCTGCAGTCGACAAAGGTATTCAAGAGCAAATGAAAAATGGTGTTATTGCTGGGTATCCATTACTGGCTCTAAGAGCGACTTTGTATGACGGTTCATTTCATGACGTAGATTCAAGTGAGATGGCATTCAAAATAGCTGGTTCAATGGCTCTAAAAGAGGGTTGCTTAAAGGCAAGACCAGTTCTACTGGAACCTATGATGGCAGTTGAGGTTGTTACGCCAGAAGAGCATATGGGTGATGTGGTTGGTGATTTAAACAGACGAAGAGGAATAATTCTTGGCATGGATGAAATACCTACAGGCAAAACTGTTAGAACTGAAGTTCCATTGTCAGAGATGTTTGGATACGCCACAGATTTAAGATCAGCAACACAAGGAAGGGCAAGTTTTTCAATGGAATTTCTAAAATATGCAGAAGTTCCTAATAATATTGCCGAGCAGTTAAAAACCACCTAAAACAATAGACTATAAATACCCTAAATTTGTTGACATTAGGGGGCTTAGAGTCATAGAATACGCAACATTTTGCATAAAGCAGAAATATAGGAAATAAAGAAATTGGACAATCAATCAATTAGAATACGATTAAAAGCTTTTGACTATCGCTTGATTGATGCTTCAACAAAATTAATTGTTGAAACAGCCAAGAAAACCGGAGCAATTGTCAAAGGACCGATTCCATTGCCAGTTAAGAAGGAAAGAACAACGATTTTAACGTCTCCGCATAAAGATAAAGATGCAAGAGATCAATACGAAATTAGAACGTATAAGAGATTAATGGATATTGTAGAACCTACAGATAAAACAGTTGATGCTTTAATGAAGCTCGACCTTTCATCTGGGGTGGATGTGCAAATTAGCTTAGGCTAATCTGCCAATTTTTAACGCTTAGCGGCCATAGAGGGTTTTTAGCCCCGTAAAAAGGAGAATAAATTGAGCATAGGCTTAGTTGGAAAAAAATCAGGTATGTCGAGACTTTTTCAAGAAGACGGCACCTCGGTTCCCGTAACAGTAATTTCTGTAGCTGCAAATTTTGTAGCTGACATTAAAACACATGAGAAACATGGCTACAGCGCTGTCATAGTTTCTAAAAACACATCTAAAAACTTAACCAAATCTTCCACAGAGTTTTTTAAAAAACAAAATCTCTCAAATGGTGAATTATTTGAATTTAGAACTGAATCCGCTGATGATCTTAAGGTTGGGCACCACCTAACAGCAGAAATATTTGAAGTTGGCAAAATGGTAGATGTAACCGGTACCTCCAAAGGTAAAGGTTATGCAGGAGTTATTAAACGACATAACTTTGCGATGCAAGATGCTACTCACGGAAATTCACTGGCTCACAGAGCTCACGGATCAATTGGTCAATGTCAAACTCCTGGAAGAGTATGGAAAGGTAAAAAAATGTCAGGACATATGGGCCATGAAACAAAGACTATTCAAAGTTTAGAGCTAATGGGCACTGATGTTGAGAATAATCTGCTTTATGTTAAAGGTGCTGTTCCTGGATTTAATGGATCTACTCTCAAAATTACACCTGCGGTGAAACAAAGATGAAATTAGACGTACTTAATACTGCAAATAAAAAAGAAGATGTTCAGATTTCTGATACAACTTTTGGAAAGGATTTTAATGAGACGCTTGTTCATCAAGCAGTTGTAACTTATCTAGCAGGTTCTAGACAGGGCTCTCATAAACAAAAAACTAGATCAGAAGTTCGCGGTGGTGGAAAAAAACCATATGCTCAGAAAGGAACGGGTAGAGCAAGAGCGGGAACAATTAGAAGTCCTATATGGAGAGGTGGTGGTGTAGCATTTGCAGCAACTCCTAGAGATTACTCTAAAAAAATTAATAAAAAGATGTATAGGGCTGCGATCAGTTCTATTTTTTCAGAACTACATAGACAAGATCGATTGATTGCCATAGAGCAGCCTAAACTTGAGTCTCCCAAAACTAAAGAGATGTGTGCATTCTTAAAAGCATTCAATTTAGAAAAAGTTTTAATCATTCTTGATGAGATGGATACAAATCTTTATCTTTCTTCAAGAAATATCCCTCACGTTGAGGTTGTAACAGTTAAAGAGATTAACCCAGTAATTTTACTAAGATCAGAAAAAGTAGCAGTTACTCCTGCTGCATTTAAGTTAATCGAGGCATGGGTCTAATGAACAAAGAAAAACTTTTAACTTTAATCCAGTCTCCTTACATTACAGAGAAATCTTCAGCTGCTGGTGAATTAAATCAAGTCGTATTTAAGGTAGCCTTATCTGCAAACAAGCTGGAAATTAAAAAAGCAATCGAGCAGTTGTTTGATGTAAAGGTAGAGAGTGTCACGACTTCCACCCAAAAAGGTAAAACAAAGAGAAACAAATTCGGAATCTATAAAAGATCTAATTTTAAGAAAGCTTTTGTTTCATTGAAAGAAGGCTCTGAAATTCAATTTGAAGGAATTAACTAATCATGGCAGTCATTAAAGCAAAACCAACGAGTCCAGGAAGAAGAGGTGTCATCTCTATCAAGTCTGATTTGCACAAAGGGAAACCTCATAAGGCTCTTCTTGAGAAGAAATCTAAAAATGGCGGAAGAAATAATAACGGCCGTATTACTGTTAGACATCAAGGTGGTGGGCATAAGCAGCATTACAGAATTATTGATTTCAAAAGAAATAAATTCGATATTCCGGCTGTCGTCGAAACTATTGAATACGATCCAAATAGATCGGCTCATTTGGCACTCTTAAAATATGCAGATGGTGAGAGACGTTATATTATTGCTCCGGGTAAAATTAAAGTTGGAGATCCTGTTTTATCTGCAGATCAGACTGAAATGAAGCCGGGTAATTGTATGAAGCTTCTGAACATTCCTCTGGGAACAACTATTCATTGTGTTGAGATGAAGCCTGGTAAAGGAGCTCAGATTGCACGAAGTGCTGGAACATCAGCAAGGCTTATAGCAAAGGAAGGTATTTACGCAACTCTAAGATTGCAATCAGGTGAGATGAGAAAAATATTGTCTGAATGTAGGGCAACCTTAGGCACAGTTTCCAATCAAGAAAATAATTTACGCTCTCTTGGAAAAGCGGGCGCTAAAAGATGGAGAGGTGTTAGACCGACTGTTCGTGGTGTTGCCATGAACCCAGTAGACCATCCACATGGTGGTGGTGAAGGAAGAACCTCAGGTGGAAGACATCCATCAACTCCATGGGGTATTCCAACAAAAGGATACAAAACTAGAAAAAATCAAAGAACCGATGACTTGATTGTTAGACGAAGAGCTAAGAGGAAATAATATTCATGCCTAGATCACTTAAAAAAGGACCATTTATCGATTTGTCATTGCAGAAAGCTGTTGACAAGGCGATTACTGAGAATAGTAAAAAGCCAATTAAAACATGGTCAAGAAGGTCTATGATCAGTCCTACTATGGTTGGACTAACAATATCAGTTCATAACGGAAGACAGCACGTACCAGTCTTTATTAACGAAGACATGGTTGGTCACAAGCTAGGTGAATTTTCTATTACTAGAACTTTTAGAATGCATTCAGGCGACAGGAAATCAAAATAATGGAAACAAGAGCATATTTAAAAGGCACAAGGCTATCTGCTCAAAAGGCAGGTTTGGTAGCTGATGTGGTTAGAGGCAAATCAGTTGAGGCTGCAATGGATTTCTTATCTTTTCACAAGCAAAAAGCCTCAGAAGTTATTAAAAAACTTTTAGAGTCAGCAATTGCTAATGCAGAGAACAATGACAAAGCTGATATTGACTCATTGGTTGTAAAATCGATCATTGTGAATCAAGGAATGAGGCTTAAAAGAATGAAGCCTAGAGCTAGAGGTAGAGCAGACAGGATTATCAAACCTAGTTGCCATATTGAAATTATATTATCGGATCAGGAGAAGTAATGGGCCAGAAAGTTCATCCAATTGGTTTTCGTCTTGGTGTTATCAAGAAGCATAATGCTTTGTGGTATGCCAAAGGAAAAGCTTTTAAAACTAATTTAATTGAAGACTTAAAAGTTAGAAATTACATTAAAGAGAGGCTTAGATTCTCATCAATTAGCAAGGTTGACCTTGAAAGATCTGCCCAAAATTTTGTTGTTAATATCCACACATCTAGACCGGGTATTATTATTGGCAAAAAAGGTGAAGAGATTGAATCACTTAAATCTGCAATACAAAAACTTGTTACTCAAAATGTACAGATTAATATCAAGGAAGTTAGAAAGCCAGATATTGACGCCACCATTCTTGCAGAGGGTATTGCTCAGCAGCTAGAGAGAAGAGTTCAATTTAGACGAGCAATGAAAAGAGCCGTTCAAAGTGCTATGCGCCAAGGAGCCAAGGGCATTAGAACACAAGTATCAGGAAGGTTGGGTGGTGCAGAGATTGCAAGAGATGAATGGTATCGTGAAGGACAGGTGCCCTTGCATACATTAAGAGCCAATATCGATTATGGTGTTGCGGAAGCTTTAACTACATACGGTTTAATTGGTGTGAAGGTCCATGTCTACACCGGTGAAGTATTAGGCGATCCACTAAAGGATGAGGTTCAAGGAAGTTAATTATGTTACAGCCTAAACAAACAAAATTTAGAAAGATGCATAAAGGCCGAAATAGAGGTCTAGCACAATCAGGAAACTCTATCGCATTTGGTGAGTACGCTTTAAAGGCAACAACTAGAGGCAGGATTACTGCGCGTCAGATTGAATCAGCTCGAAGAGCAATGACTAGATCTATTAAACGTGGCGGCAATATCTGGATTCGTATTTTTCCAGACAAACCTATAACTAAAAAACCACTTGAAGTCAGGATGGGTAAAGGTAAAGGAAATGTAGAATACTGGGTCAGCTTAGTGCAACCAGGCACTGTTTTATATGAAATGGCTGGTGTTTCTGAAGAGGTAGCAAGAGAAGCATTCAAGCTCGCTGCAGCAAAACTTCCAGTTAGAACAACGTTTATTAAGAAGGCATTATAGAAATGGCAAAGCTAACCAACGATTTACAAGATTTACGCAACAAGAAGATTATAGATCTTGAAAAACTTGTCTTGGAAATTAGAGAAAATCAATTTAAAAATAGAATGAAGCATAAGACAGGACAGCTTAATGAGTCGCATCTTCTTAAAGCTGATAGAAAAAAGATTGCTCAAATTAAAACAGTTATTAATGAGAAGAAATCTGAGGAAGAATCTGCATGAGTACTAATCCAAGACAGCTCACAGGCATAGTCATTAGCGACAAAGCTAATAAGACCATTACTGTCAAAATAGAGCGTAAAGTTAAACATCCAACGTATGGAAAAATTATGACGCGTTCGACCAAAGTCCACGCTCATGATGAACTCAATTCAGCAAAAATTGGAGATCTAGTAACTGTTCAAGAGTGCAGACCTCTATCTAAATCTAAAACATGGATGCTGCTTTCTGATATTTCTAACAAAGCTGATGTTTCAAGAGACACAAGCGTTTCAACTGATTCTGCTGATTTAGTCGAAGGGGATCAGTCATGATTCAAATGCAAACTATCCTAAATATTGCCGACAACAGTGGTGCAAGAAGCGTTATGTGTATCAAGGTCTTAGGTGGATCAAAAAGAAGATATGCCAATATAGGTGATGTCATTAAAGTAGCTATTCGTGAAGCTATTCCCCAAGGCAAAGTTAAAAAAGGTCAAGTGTGTGATGCTCTTGTAGTAAGAACAAGAAAAGGTGTCAGAAGAAGAGATGGCTCCCTTATAAAGTTTGATGAGAATGCAGCGGTTCTAATAGGTGGTAATAAAGCTCCCATAGGAACTCGAGTTTTCGGACCTGTAACCAGAGAACTGCGTGAAGGCAAGCACATGAAAATTTTATCCTTAGCACCGGAAGTCTTGTAATGAAAAAAAATATTGAAACAGTAACGAAACTAAGAACTGGAGATGAGGTAGTAGTCATCACCGGTAAAGATGTTGGTAAAAAAGGAACTCTTGCAAAGATATCTAAATTTAACAATAAAGCAGTTGTTAATGGCATCAATATGGTTAAGAAACATACAAAACCAAATCCTCAGCTCGGTGTTACTGGTGGAATTGTTGAGCAAGAAGCAGCGATAGAGTTATCAAATATTGCTATATGGAATCCTAAAAAGAAAAAAGCAGATCGCATTTCGTTTCTTATTGAGAACGATAAAAAGGTCAGAGTTTATGCATCAGATAAATTAGAAATAAAATCATGAATTTAAGAGAAAAATTTAACAAAGAGTTAATGCCCGAGCTTCAAAAAACGCTTGGAATAAAAAATGTGATGGCCGTTCCAAAAATAACAAAAGTTGTTATTAATATGGGTGTTGGCGAAGCACTGACTGATAAAAAACACTTGGAATCTGCTGTTAAAGATCTTGAATCAATTGCTGGTCAAAAAGTGGTGACTACACTGGCAAAGAAATCGGTTGCAAGCTTCAAATTAAGAGAAGGGTGGCCAGTAGGTTGTAAAGTCACTTTACGTGGTGACAGAATGTATGACTTTATAGAGCGTCTTGTAAATATTGCCATTCCAAGAGAAAGAGATTTTAGGGGTTTGAACCCTAAATCATTTGATGGGCAAGGAAATTACAGCATGGGCGTAAAAGAGCAAATCATCTTCCCAGAAATTAACTTCGACAACATTGATAAGATCAGAGGGATGGATATTTGCATCAATACCTCAGCTTCAAACAAAGAAGATGCTAAAGCTCTATTAGAATCGCTTAGCTTTCCATTTAAAAAATAAAGGTAAAACCATGACTAGAAAATCAGTAGTAGCAAGAGATGCAAAAAGACAGAAAATGGTAGATCGCTATGCTTCTAAACGAGCAGCATTAAAAGAAGCGTTCGCAAACCCCAATAACTCATACGAAGAGAAGATGGCTGCATTTGAGAAACTACAAAAGCTTCCTAGAAATGCAAGTCCTTCAAGAATTACTAGAAGATGCTCTCTTACTGGGAGGCCTCATGCTGTTTACAGAAAATTTGGTCTCAGCAGAATTAAATTACGTGAAGCTGCAATGCGCGGCGACATTCCTGGATTAGTTAAATCAAGTTGGTAATATTATGAGTTTACAAGACCCTACAGCAGACTGTCTGACAAGAATAAGAAATGGCCTTATGCGAGGAAAAAAAGTTGTGCATGCACCTTTTTCAAAGTTTAAGCATGAGCTTGTCTCTTTGCTTGTAAAAGAAGGTTACATCAATGCATGTGAGAAAGTTTCTGTAGATGGCAAAGATGCTTTAAGCATAACCTTAAAATACATCAATGAAGCTCCAGCGATTAGAGAGATTAAACGCATCTCAAAACCAAGTCTCAGAAGGTATTCAGCTTCAACTGATCTCTCAGAGGTAAAAAATGGTCTTGGTATTTATATTATCTCTACAAATAAAGGATTGATGAGCGACAAAGAAGCTAAATCACTTAATGTTGGTGGCGAAGTAATCTGTGAGGTTTTTTAATTATGTCTAGAGTTGCAAAAAATCCAATTCCAGTTCCTGCAGGCGTAGAAATTACTTTTGATGGAAATCTAGTTAAGGTTGCTGGATCCAAGGATAAAATGGAGTTTTTAATTCCAGCTTCAGTATCTGCGAATCACTCTGATGACCTTATTACAGTTTCTTGGGATGAAACATCATCTGAATCAACTGCATTGGCAGGCACGACTAGGTCCTTGATAAACAATATGATTATCGGAGTTACCGAGGGGTATACGAAAACATTGATTTTGGTTGGAGTAGGTTACAGAGCAAAAGCTAATGGTAAAAAATTAGAATTAACTCTTGGTTTCTCTCATCCTGTTTTTTATGATTTGCCAGATGAGGTTGAGGTAGATACCCCATCTCAAACTGAGGTAGTTCTTAAAAGTTACAACAAGCAAGTACTTGGTCAAGTCGCAGCTGAAATTAGAGCATTTAGACCACCAGAGCCATATAAAGGCAAGGGTGTTAAATATTCCGATGAAATTATTCGCAGAAAAGAAGCTAAAAAGGCAGCAGGAGCATAAGTTATGAGTTCACAGTCAAAATCAGAATCTAGAATCAGACGAGCTGGTAAAACTAGGATTAGAATTTCACAGCAAGATAAGCCAAGACTTTCAGTCTTTAAATCTTCGCAAAATTTATATGCTCAGATTTTTGATGCTTCGGGTGCAAAAGTTCTTGCATCAGCATCAACCAATGAGAAGGTAGAAAAAATGTCATCTAATAACATTGAATCAGCAAAAGTTGTAGGCCAAAAAGTTGCTCAAAGAGCAATAGAAGCTGGAGTAACTAAAGTTGTGTTTGATAGATCTGGTTATAAATATCATGGCCGTATAAAAGCCATTGCAGAATCAGCTCGAGAAGCTGGATTGGAGTTTTAAAAAAAATGAATCAACAAAATAACAATTTGCAGCAACAAGATGCTTTGGAAGAAAAGCTTGTTCAGGTAAATCGAGTTGCAAAAGTCGTTAAAGGCGGTCGCATATTTGGTTTTACTGCCCTATGTGTAGTTGGTGATGGCAAGGGCAAGGTTGGATTTGGTCGTGGTAAAGCAAAAGAAGTCCCTATCGCTATTCAAAAAGCAATGGAAAATGCAAGACGTAACATGGTAGACGTCAGCTTAAATGCCTCTACTTTGTGGTACCCGGTTAAAGCAAAACATGGTGCAGCAAAAGTCTATATGCAGCCAGCATCAGAAGGTACCGGAATTATTGCTGGTGGTGCAATGAGAGCAGTTCTTGAGCTTGTTGGTGTTCAAAATGTTTTAGCTAAATGTTATGGATCAACAAACCCAGTTAATGTTGTCAGAGCAACTATTAATGCTCTACGTTCAATGGAATCTCCAGAGCAAGTTGCAACTAGAAGAGGCAAGAAAACAGCAGAAATATCATGAGCAAGACAACAATAGAAATCAAGCTAATTAAAAGTAGCATAGGAAGAATTCCTAATCACAGAAAATGTGTTCAAGGCCTAGGCTTTAGACGCTTAAATCAAACTGTTTCAGTTGAAGATACCCCTAGCAATAGAGGCATGATTAATAAAATAAGAGATATGGTAGAAATCTTAGAGAGCTAATAAATGGAAAATATAGAATTAAATAATACTCTTGGGCTAAATACCCTTTCAAGCACAGGGACTAATAAAAATAGGAAGCGTGTTGGACGAGGCATTGGATCAGGCACCGGCAAAACAGCTGGGCGAGGTCATAAGGGTCAAAAATCCAGATCAGGTGGAACCATTGCAAGGGGATTTGAAGGTGGGCAAATGCCTCTTCAACAGAGAATACCAAAATTTGGTTTTTCATCTCGTGTGAATAGAGCTACCAAAGAAGTAAATCTCAAGAATATTGCCACCATGACAGATGTAACACTTGAGTCTTTAAAAGAGAATAGGATCGTTCCTAAGTCAACTAAAAAAGTAAAAATCTTCGGCATCCATGAACTAGCTCAGCCGATGAAAGTATCCGGTGTGCACGTGACGAAAGGAGCGAAAGAATCCATAGAAAAAGCTGGTGGAACAATAGCAGAAGTGTCAGTGCGACCAATTAAAGAAAAGTTTGTAAAAACTTCAAAAAAAGCAATTGCAAAACCAACAGAAAAAGTCGAGGAAGCAACTGCTGAATAATTAATATGGCTGATCAAAATAAAGGTATGAGCGACTTGTGGAGAAGACTTAGATTTGTCTTCTTGGCTATTGTTGTTTACCGAATGGGTACTCATATTCCAATACCTGGAATTGATCCAGCAAGGCTGGCCGCATTATTCGATCAAAACCAGGGAACTATCCTTGAAATGTTTAATTTATTTTCAGGCGGTGCTCTCGAGAGAATGAGTATCTTTGCATTGAATGTTGTTCCTTATATTTCTGCTGCAATTATTATGCAGCTTTTCTCAAATTCTATTCCTTACTTGCAGGAACTAAAAAAAGACGGCCAGGCTGGAAGAAATCAGATTACGCAATACACAAGATATGGAACCGTTGTTTTAGCATTTGTTCAAGCATCTGCATTAAGTGTAACTTTAGGTGCCAGTGGATTAGCATATGAACCAGGAACATCATTTTTTATCTCTGCAGTATTTAGTGTTGTTGCAGGAACAGTTTTCTTAATGTGGCTTGGTGAGCAGATCACAGAAAGAGGCATTGGAAATGGAATTTCTATTATTATTGCTACCAGCATTTTAACTGGTATTCCAGGTGCGATTGGTCAGGCCTTAGAACAGGCTAGACAAGGGGACTTAAACATACTTCTTTTATTGGGAATTGGTGTATTGGCAATGATTGTTATAGCAATTGTTGTATTTATTGAGCGCGGCCAAAGACGAATCACTGTTAATTATGCGCAAAGACAGCAGGGCAGAAAGTTAATGCAAGCCCAAGCAAGTCATCTTCCATTTAAAGTTAATATGGCTGGAGTTATTCCTGCAATTTTTGCAAGCACCTTCTTATTATTTCCTGCATCTCTTTCAACTTGGTTTGGGCAGGCTGAGTCTTTTGGGTTCCTTCAAACAATATCTTTAGCCTTGAATCCCGGGCAACCATTATATATTCTGACTTTTTCAGCTTTAATTATTTCTTTTTGTTTTATTTGGCTAGCACTAACTTTTGATACAAAGGACGTAACAGACAACTTAAAAAAATCTGGTGCTTTTATTCCTGGTATTAGACCTGGAGATCAAACGGCAAGTTACATTGATAGTGTTCTTGCAAGACTGACAGTTTTTGGAAGCATCTATTTAACATTAATATGCTTGTTGCCATTGGCATTAATTAATTTTGCAGGTGTGTCCTTTTATTTAGGCGGCACCTCAGTATTGATTATTGTAGTTGTGTTGATGGATTTTATGGCTCAGGTTCAATCACATATGATGTCAAATCAATACTCATCACTGCTTAAAAAAGCTAATTTAAAAAACTATAAAAGATAAATATGAAAGTTAGAGCATCAGTAAAAAAGATTTGCAGAAATTGCAAAACAGTTAGACGTAAAGGAGTTTTGTATGTGATATGCAAGACAGAACCTAAACATAAACAAAAACAAGGGTAAGACAATATGGCTAGAATAGCAGGCGTAAACATACCAGAAAATAAGCATTTAGAGATTGCTTTAACTCATATATTTGGCATTGGCAAAACAACAGCTCATGACATATGTAAGAGCGTTAAATTGGACTACTCTAAAAAAGTTTCCGATTTATCAGAGGAGCAAGTTGAGAAACTTAGAACAGCTGTAGCAGAATACACAGTGGAAGGTGACCTCAGAAGATCTGTAAGCACCAACATAAAAAGATTAATGGATTTAGGTTGCTATCGAGGCATTAGGCACAGAAGAAAGCTGCCGGTTCATGGGCAAAGAACAAAAACAAATGCTAGGACTCGTAAGGGACCTAAAAAACCAATGAGGGCTTAAGGCATGGCAACTGGAAAAAAAGTAAAAAAAGTTATCTCTGATGGGATCGCTCATATTCATGCATCTTTCAATAATACAATTATCACAATTACTGATAAGCAAGGTAATACTGTGTGCTGGGCAACTTCAGGAGGCTCTGGTTTTAGAGGCTCAAGAAAAAGCACTCCTTTTGCGGCGCAGATAGCAGCAGAAAAGGCAGGTAATGCTGCAAAAGATTTCGGAATGATTAACTTAGATGTCAAAGTAAGGGGTCCTGGTGGCGGAAGAGAGTCAGCCATTAGATCTTTGAACTCATGTGGGTTAAAAATTAAAAGTATTACAGACGTCACACCATTGCCTCACAATGGATGTCGTCCTTCTAAAAAACGTAGGGTATAAGGAGATTACATGGCAAGGTATACAGGTCCATCATTAAGGTTAGCTAGGAGAGAAGGGACTGACCTTTTTCTTAAAAGCGGATCAAGAGCAATTGAATCTAAGTGCAACATGGAGACTGCTCCAGGTGTTCATGGGTTAAGAAGAACTCGTCTTTCAGATTACGGTGTTCAGCTTCGAGAAAAACAAAAAGTTAGACGAATGTATGGAGTTCTCGAAAAGCAATTTAGAAACTATTATAAGAAAGCTTCTCAATCCAAGGGTAATACAGGCGAGAATTTACTGTCTTATCTTGAGCAGAGATTAGATAATGTGGTGTATAGAATGGGTTTTGCTTCAACTAGAGCTGAAGCACGTCAATTAGTTTCTCACAAAGCTTTTCATCTAAATGGAGCAACCGTTAATATTCCTTCATATCAGGTTCAAGCTGGTGATGAGATTGAGGTTCGCGAAAAATCTAAAAAACAACTCAGAATTAAGGGAGCTTTAGAGTTAGCAAATAATAGAGAAGCATGTGAGTGGCTTGAAGTAGATTCAAAAACTCTCAAGGGTGTATTCAAATCTGTTCCAGATAGAACAGATTTAAGTGCTGAAATTAATGAAAATCTCATTGTTGAGCTTTATTCAAAATAATAATTAAACGGAAGGAAATAATGGAAACATCAGTAATAGATCTTTTAGTACCAACAGATATACAGGTAGATGATATAGATGGCAATACATCAAAAATCACTTTAGAGCCTCTAGAAAGAGGTTTTGGCCATACGCTAGGTAATGCATTAAGAAGAATTCTTCTTTCCTCTATGCCTGGTGCTGCTATCACAGACGTAACGATAGAGGGGATCTCTCATGAGTACTCAACTATTGAAGGTGTCAGAGAAGATGTTATAGACATTCTTTTGAATCTAAAAGATATGCCAATTAGTCTTATTGAAGGTACAAGCGCAGTCATTAAGCTTGACGTTTCAGGCCCATGTGAAGTTACATCTAACTCATTTGAAGTGCCTGGTAATGTTGAATTGCCTGATGCAGAGCATCACGTTGCTTCGCTTGTAGACAAAGTAAGCTTTTCTTTAACTGCAACCGTAAAAACAGGAAGGGGCTACGAGCCAGCGGATACTAGAAATGAAGAAGACACAGCTGTTGGAGCCTTAAAAGTTGACGCATCATTCAGTCCAGTTAGAAGAGTGGCATATACAGTAGAAAATGCTAGATTCGAGAAAAGAACTGACCTGGATAAATTGATTGTCGAGTTAGAGACAGATGGAACTCTTGATCCAAAAAAAGCAATTGAGCATGCGGCTACTATTATGCAGCAACAATTAGCAGCTTTTGTTGATCTAGATGCTATCGCTGAACAGGAAGCGAAGAAAGATCAAAATGATTTTGATCCTTTCTTAATGAGATCGATTGAAGAGCTAGAGCTCACAGTTCGCTCAACAAATTGCCTAAAGGCAGAAAGTATTTTCTTGATTGGCGATCTTTTACAAAGAACAGAATTTGATCTTTTAAAAACTCCAAATCTTGGTAAAAAATCTTTAAATGAAATAAAAGATGTTCTAGCATCTAAAGGCTTCTCTCTTGGGACTACCCTAGAGAACTGGCCGCCAATGGGTTAATAAAATGAGACATAGAAAATCAGGCAGAAAACTAAATAGAAACTCTTCGCATCGTAAGGCGCTAATGAAAAACTTAGCAATTGCTTTTATTGAAAGAGAGTTAATTAAAACGACTGTTCCTAAAGCAAAAGAATTACGTGGATTTGTTGAGCCGTTAATCACTTTAGCCAAAGTTGATTCAGTTGCAAATAGACGTAGAGCGTTTAGTAAATTGCGTATGGATTCTATTGTAGATAAACTTTTTACTAAGATTGCTGTTCAGTCTAAAGATCGTCCTGGTGGATATCTTCGAATCATCAAGGCTGGTTTTAGACCTGGTGATAAAGCTGATATGGCCTATGTTGAATGGGTTGATAGAGCTATTGATTCGGATGCTTCGTCGGTTGAGCCTGAGCTTAAATCAGACTCAGCAGCCTAAAGCTCCAGCATTTCTTTTAAATACTTACCTGTATAGGATTTCTTTGATTGGGCAACCTTTTCAGGGGTTCCTTGTGCAACTATAAGTCCTCCATCGCTTCCTCCTTCTGGCCCGAGATCTATTACCCAGTCACTGGACTTAATTACATCTAAGTTATGCTCAATTACTACGACAGTATTTCCTTGATCTGACAATCGCTTCAGCACTCCCAGCAGCAGTTCAATATCATAAAAATGCAGGCCTGTGGTTGGCTCATCCAAAATGAATAATGTTTTCCCTGTGCTTCGTTTGGATAGCTCTTTGGCAAGTTTAATTCGCTGAGCCTCGCCACCTGAAAGTGTTGTTGCGGATTGACCTAGCGTTATATAAGTTAGACCAACATCTGAAAGTGTTTGCAGCTTATTTTTAATCGTCGGTATGGCTGCAAAGAATTCTAATGCTTCTTCAACAGTCATTCCCAAAACTTCAGCTATATTTTTTCCCTTAAATTTAACTTCTAGAGTTTGCTCGTTATACCTTTTGCTATTGCAGATATCGCAATTCACATAGATGTCAGCCAAAAAATGCATTTCAACTTTAATCATCCCATCGCCTTGGCATGCTTCGCACCTTCCACCCTTTACGTTGAAACTAAATCGACCCGGTTTATACCCGCGAGTGCGAGATTCGTCTGATTGAGCAAATAAATCTCTAATATGTGAGAACAAACCCGTGTAAGTGGCTGGGTTCGAGCGGGGAGTCCTGCCAATAGCAGATTGATCAATACCAATCACCTTATCCAGATGCTCTAGACCAAGAATTTTCTTACATTTAATTTCTTTATTTAAATTAGCTTTATTTAATAAAAAGCTACTCATAGGCATTAAAGTTTGATTTATTAAAGAAGATTTACCGGATCCTGAAACGCCTGTCACACATGTAAAAATACCTACTGGAATTTTAACTGAGATATTTTGGAGGTTATTCTCATAAGCACCTTGAATCTCTATGAAATGTTCAGGCACTTTTGCAGTCTTTGGAAAATTAATTTTTCTCTTTCCAGATAGGTAGGCAGCTGTCATAGATTCTTCGCTTTTTAAGATATCCTCTAAAGAGCCCTGAGCACAAATTTTACCACCATGCTTTCCTGCGCCTGGCCCAATATCAATAATATGATCCGCGCATCTGATGGCTTCCTCATCATGCTCAACAACAATTACAGTATTTCCAAGGCTTTTCAGGTGAAATAACGTTTTAATAAGCTTTGCATTGTCTCTTTGATGCAATCCAATAGATGGTTCATCCAGAACATAAGTAACTCCTACTAGCCCTGATCCAATTTGACTCGCCAGCCTAATTCTCTGGGCTTCACCACCTGATAATGTTCCAGCCCCTCTATTTAAGGTTAGGTAATTTAAACCAACATCTTCTAAAAAAGTAAGGCGCTCTTTAATCTCTTTCAAGATTTTTTCTGCAATCATAGCTTTTGCACCTTCAAGCTTGATCTTTTGAAAAAAGCTTAATGCATCTGTTATTTTCTGCTCAGTAATATCTTGAATAGGGGTTCCATTAATAAAAATATTTCTTGATTCTTTTTTTAACCTTGAACCCTCGCACGCATCACAGTGACTATCAGATAAAAGCTTGGCCAACTCATTTCTTATAAATTCAGAATCAGTTTCTTTGAATCGTCTTTCAGTATTGGGAATCACACCCTCAAATCTATGCTGCCTAACAATTTTACTTCCGCTGCTAAAGCTTTTAGAAAAATTAATTTTATCTTTTGAGCCCCATAATAAAATTCTCTGAGTTTCTTCTAAGTATGATTCCCAAGGAGTATCAAGATCAAATTTATAATGTTTTGCTAAGCATTTTAATTGATGAAAATAAAATCTATTTCGTCTATTCCACCCTTTGATTGCTCCCTCATTAATTGTTGCTTCTGTATCAGCGATTAATTTCTTTTCATCAAAATACTGAATCACACCTAAGCCATCACACTTTTCACATGCTCCAAATGGGTTGTTAAAAGAAAACATTCTTGGTTCTAGATCAGATACTGAATATCCACATTGAGAGCAAGAAAAATTTGACGAGAATAGTAAAATATTTTTATCATCAATGACTTCTATTTCCACCAGACCATTTGATAGTCCCAATGCAGTTTCAATGGATTCAGATAGTCTGGACCTATTATCTTCTTCCTGTTTTAACTGAAGCCTGTCTACGATTGCGGAAATATCATGCTTTTGATTTTTATTTAGAGATGGAAATTCGTCTAATGGATGCACAACATTATTAATTTTTACTCTAACAAAACCTTCAGTTTTTAATTCTTCATAAATTCCTAAATGCTCACCTTTTTTGCCCCGTACCATTGGCGCCATGACCATAATCTTTTTGCCTTCACCAAGAGAATATATTTCATCACATATCTCACTAATTGTTTTTGCTGAGAGTTCCTCATTATGATCTGGGCAGATTGGCGTCCCAATTCGGGCATACAATAATCTTAGATAATCGTATATTTCTGTTACTGTGCCGACGGTTGACCTAGGGTTATGTGATGTTGATTTTTGCTCAATTGAAATTGCTGGAGATAACCCATCAATCTGATCCACATCTGGTTTTTCCATCATAGAGAGAAATTGTCGAGCATAAGCAGAAAGTGATTCTACATATCTTCTTTGACCTTCTGCGTAGATAGTATCGAAAGCAAGAGAAGATTTGCCTGAGCCCGAAAGACCGGTTATCACAATCAGCTCTCCGCGAGGAATGTCTAGTGAAATATTTTTAAGATTATGGGTGCGCGCACCTTTGATAGAAATTTTATCCATTTATTTGCAGAATTTTTATACAGCTGATTTTTTTCGAGTTAAACTTAATGAATTATAAGAGGTAATTATGGCTAGAGGAGTAAATAAAGTAATTTTGGTAGGTAATTTAGGTCAAAAACCTGAAATGCGCTACACGCAAACGAATACTGCAGTGGCTACACTGTCAATTGCAACATCTGAATCATGGAAGGACAAAGAATCTGGTGAGCAAAGAGAGAAAACTGAATGGCACAGAGTTGTATTTTTTGGCAAGCTTGCTGAAATTGCTGAGCAATATCTTGATAAAGGTTCTCAGCTTTATGTTGAAGGAAAGCTTCAAACTAGAAAGTGGCAAGACAAAGAAGGTAATGATAAGTACACGACTGAGATACTAGGAAATGAGATGAACATGCTTGGAGGAAGACAGTCTTCTGGAGACGGAGGTGCTTACGATCAATCACAGCCTATGCAGAAACCAGCAGAGCCATCAGCATCTAATATTTCTGAGGAAGATATACCATTCTAAGACCGCGTGGATTATAAGAATATTTTACTAGAGCAGCGAGATAATATTGCTGTTCTTTCCCTGAACAGGCCCAACAAACTTAACGCCTTTACCTTCTCTATGATGGAGGAAATGATTGATGCATTGGATGCCCTTGATGCCGATGACAACGTTCATGCTTTAATAATTACAGGGAAGGGGAGAGCTTTCTGTGCGGGTGCTGATTTGTCATCTGGCCAAGAAACATTTAATCCATCATTTGATGACTTCGCGGTTCAAGAAAGTGATTTCAGGAGAGATTCTGGTGGCATTCTTACACTTCGAATGTATAAATTTTTAAAGCCCATTGTTATTGCATGCAACGGACCAGCGGTTGGAATAGGAGCGTCTATGCAACTTGCAGCTGATGTTAGATTAGCATCTGATCAAGCTAGATTTGGTTTTGTATTTAATAACAGAGGCATCGTTCCTGATGCTTGCAGTAGTTGGTTTCTTCCAAAGATTGTTGGTATTTCTTCAGCACTAGAGCTCACATATTCAGGTAGGATTATAGATGCTAGCGAAGCTTTAAAATTAAATTTAGTTTCTAGCATTCATGATTCAGAAAACCTTTTAGACAACGCTATAGATTTTGCAAAAAATATGGTTAAAAATTCAGCTCCAGTATCTATAGCTGTAACTAGGCAGATGCTTTGGCGCTCTCTTGAGGGATCTGGACCCTATGATGCTCATATAGTTGAAAGTAAAGCCATAGATTCAAGAGGGGCCTCAGAGGATGCTAAAGAGGGAGTAAGTTCTTTCTTGGAGAAGAGAGCTGCAGAATTTAAAAATAAGGTTTCCTTAGACATGCCTCCTTTTTTTCCTTGGTGGAAATAATACATTTAGAAGTATGGATAATTTAAGCTGGGATGAATTTGAAAGAGTAGATTTAAGAGTTGGTACTATTGTTGCTGCTGAAATATTTAAAGAAGCAATCAAGCCAGCAATAAAAATGCAAATTGATTTTGGAGAAGAGATAGGAATAAAAAAGTCATCGGCCCAGATTACCGATCACTACGATCCACAAACATTGATTGGAATTCAGGTTACAGCAGTAGTGAATTTTCCAAACAAACAAATTGGACCCTTCATGTCTGAATGCCTAGTGACCGGATTTACACAACCTGATGGAAGTATTATTTTAGCTATTCCAGATCAAAAAGCAGTTAATGGATCGCGTCTAGCCTAAAAAAAGAATTCTTATTTTGTAAAAACTAAACTGGCATTTGTCCCACCAAATCCAAATGAGTTACTCATAACAGCATTTACTTCTTGCTCAATCTTTATTTGAGCAATTTTTAATCCTTCAGCTTCCTCAACCAAATTATCAATATTAATAGAAGGGGCGATAAAATTATTTTGCATCATGAGGATTGAATATATCGCCTCTTGAGCTCCCGTAGCGCCTAAAGAATGGCCAGTCATAGACTTTGTAGAGCCAATTACTGGACCGCTATCGCCAAAGACATTCTTAATTGCTCCTAATTCAGCTAAATCACCAACAGGGGTGCTAGTGCCATGAGCATTAATGTAATCAATATCTCCACCATAAATCTCTAGAGCCTCATTCATGCATCTTGTAGCCCCTTCTCCAGAAGGAGAGACCATATCGTAGCCATCAGAGTTAGCGCAGTAGCCTGCAAGTCTCGCAATAATAGGAGCATTTCTCTTAAGTGCATGCTCTTCTTCTTCTAAAATTAGCATCCCAGATCCTCCAGCAATAACAAAGCCATCTCGATTGAGATCAAATGCTCTTGAAGCTTGTTCTGGTGAGTCATTATATTGAGATGAAAGTGCCCCCATAGCGTCAAACATTGATGATGAGGTCCAATGTTCTTGTTCAGCCCCTCCTGCTATTACAATATCTTGTTTGCCTAGCTGAATAAGCTCTGCTGCATGACCTATGCAATGCGCGCTTGTTGAACATGCAGAAGAAATTGAGTAGTTCACACCTTTTAGCTTAAGAGTTGTCCCAAGAATAGCTGAGACCGTGCTTCCCATGGTTTTGGTGACTGCATAAGGACCTATTCTTTTTGGTCCTTTTGCTCGAGCAATATCTGACGCTTCAATTTGAGCTGCGGATGACGCGCCACCTGATCCAGCAACAATCCCAATCCTAGAAGTGTCTATAGAGCTAAGATCCAAACCAGCATTTATTAAAGCTTCCTGGGTAGCCAAGTAAGCAAACCCCGATGCTTCACTCATAAACCTTAGTACCTTTCTATCAATTAACTCTGAAAGATTTATATCTATTGATCCGGACACATGACTTCTGAAACCCATCTCTTTATATGTTGGATTAGGTTTAATGCCTGATTTTCCATTTTTTAGGCTTGATAGAACTTCATTTAAACCCGATCCAATGCAAGAAATAATGCCCATGCCTGTAACAACAACATTCTTCATTAAAATTTACTCGTGTCTTTAAATAACCCTACTTTTAATCCATCTGCAGAATAGACATGCCTATCATCAACAAACATATTGCCATCAGCAAATCCGACAACGGCTCCGCGATTTACGACTCTTTTTATATCTATCTCGTATCTAACTAGTTTTGCGCTAGGAGTCACTTGACCAAAAAATTTTACCTTATCTGCCCCTAGGGCTCGACCGTATCCTGGGAGCTCTAACCAGCATAAGTAGAATCCTAGCAATTGCCACATTGCATCCAGCCCAAGACAACCTGGCATGACTGGATCGGATTTAAAGTGCACATCAAAAAACCACAGCGTTTCTTTTATATTTAAATGCGCAACAATTTTTCCGTTGGAGTACTTACCTGAGGTTTGATCAATTTGATCAATTGAATCAAACATGAGCATTTCATCTGCTGGAAGTCTTCCATTATCTGGGCCAAATAAGTCTCCGCTTCCGCATGCAATTAATTCTTGTTTGTTATAAGAGGGAGCTGGTTTAAATATCATGATTTACGTTGGCTAGAAAACATAATTAAGTTTAGCATTTCGTTATAACAAGAGTGATGATTTACCTTCTCTAAACTTTTTTTAGCTTTTGAGATGTAAGAATCAAGTAATGTTTGTGAGCATTTCATGGGCATGTCAGAGCGAACAAGACTGAAGACTCTATTTTTAATAGTTTTTGTTAACTTCTTCTTGCCAAGATGCTCTAGCAAAAATTTTTGATCATCATTTACTGAGTGTTTTAGAGTATAAAAAAGAGGAAAAGTAATTTTTCCTTCTTGGAAATCCTGTAATGCAGGCTTACCAGTGTTTATGTGAAGAGACTCATAATCCAAAATATCATCTTGAATCTGAAATGCTATACCAAGAGTCTTTCCAAGCAAACCAAAGCTTTTTACATCAGCCTTAGAAGAATCAGCAAGCATCGCTCCAGTTTTTGCGGCAGCCTCGAATAGTCTTCCAGTTTTGAGGTAACTAACTTTTAACAAGTCTTCAAGGTCAAGATGTAGGTAATTTTCAAAAAGATTCAGCTGAATGATTTCACCTCTAGCAATGTCATTTGTTGCGCCAGCAAGTTCTTTTAAAATAGCAGGTCGATCTAGCTTCATCATAAGCATAAAAGCTTTTGAGTATATAAAATCTCCCATCAGAACACTGTAAGAATTATTCCATACTTGATTGACTGATTTCTCACCCCGTCTCAGTTTAGATTGATCAACCACATCGTCGTGAACCAATGTTGCGGTATGCAATAGCTCAATAATACTAGCAAGCTCAATTCGCTTGAGGGGCTTAAGTTTTTTTGACTGTGATGCCAGCAAAGCAATTAAAGCTCTTGTTTTCTTACCTTTAGATTGAAATATATATTCATAAATATCCTGAATAATTTTCTCAGATGCCAATTCTTTGGTAATTTTCTCTTGCACGCGAGAAAGTTCCTTTTTAGTGGTATGGTTAATCTTATACATTTTAAATAATCTGAAGCCTGAAATTATACATAATTATTGATAATTTCCTTGAGATAAGTATTGATAATTTTCTTCATAAAGCGTATATTTTGCCACCTTTAGAGGGAACTATGTACGCAGTAATAGAAGCAGGTGGAAAACAACACAAAGTCGAGCTAGGTCAAACCCTGGAAATCGATCTTATGCAGGAAGAGTCAGGCGTAGAACATGCGTTTGAAACCGTTATGCTTTATGTAGATGGAGAGGACGTTCAAGTTGGTCAACCATACATTGAAAATGCCAAAGTCATTGCAGAGATTGTTGAAGAAGTGAAAGGAGAAAAAGTCTCCATCCTTAGATTCAGAAGAAGAAAACATAGCATGAGAAAAATTGGTCACAGACAAAGATATACTCAAATTAAGATAAAAGAAATTAACGTAGGTAAATAGTAATGGCACATAAAAAAGCAGGTGGTTCCAGTAAAAACGGTCGCGATTCTAATTCCAAAAGATTAGGGGTCAAGCGATTTGGTGGAGAGCTTGTGAAACCTGGTGAAATTATTATCCGTCAGCGTGGAACAAATACTCATCCCGGATCAAACGTTGGGATGGGAAAAGACCACACATTATTTGCTACTTCCGGTGGCCATGTTCAATTTACCTATAAAGGTATTAAGCAAAAGAAGACAGTTAACGTCATTCCTCAGTAACTCATGAATTTCATCGACGAAGCTCTGCTAGAAGCAAGAGCTGGGAACGGTGGCGCCGGTTCCACAAGTTTCAGAAGAGAGAAATTTATTCCTCGCGGTGGTCCTGATGGTGGTGACGGAGGGAAAGGGGGAGATATTATTTTTAGAGTGGATCAAAATCTTAATACTCTAGTTCATTTCAGAAATCAGAAATACTTAATTGCAAAAAATGGCCACAGTGGTGCTGGCAATAAAAAAACTGGTCAAGATGCTGATGATCTGATTGTCTTAGTTCCAAAGGGAACAATTATATTTGATGCTTTGTCAGACAAAGTAGTTTACGACTGCTGTGAAGAAGAGGTGGATTATTTGGTTGCCAAAGGTGGTGAGGGTGGGGCTGGAAATTTCCGTTTTAAGTCTAGCACCAATCAAGCTCCCAGAAGGCATACACCAGGTTGGCCTGGAGATGAATTTTCTATTCGCTTAGAACTTCGTTCTCTTGCAGATGTTGGTCTTGTTGGTTTTCCTAATGCTGGTAAATCTACCTTTTTAAATAGC
>JACLAB010011160.1_pt1 | contig 50811 bp, 35 predicted proteins | sample 8027921 | NCBI WGS metagenome assembly JACLAB01 (sample SAMN15725117, study PRJNA655200) | protist metagenome | isolation source: fluorescence activated cell sorting (FACS) single amplified genomes of... | place: USA: West Boothbay Harbor, Gulf of Maine | collected 2000-07-19 | reverse complement strand
AGAGAGGCGAAGAGGTTAAGAGAGAGCAGGGAGAGAGCGATTGGAGGAGGAGGAGGAGGAATGCGATGATGATTCAAGTGGAAAGAGTCAAAGTGTGTTGTTGTATACTATTTAGTCATAGTAGAGAGTGAGAAAGAGAGAAAAGAAGATGTGTCTCGGGTAGCTATTTTTGCGAAACGAAAGCGTACGTGTTATTTAGTAGAGTTTATTTCAATATAGCTACATCATCGCCACCGTCGCACTTCGCTCTTCTGTTCTCGCGCTCTCAAAGCAACCTCTGCCTTCTTTTTCCTCTTCATGTTTTTTTGTGTATATGTGTGTGTGCGTAAACTGTTGTAAGCGCCGCCGCCGCGTACGTATCTGTCTCTCTTTTTTCTTCTCTCGTCGATCAAATCGAAAAACTTACGTGATGACGGTCGGCGATTCGCGGCCGGTGAACTTTTTCAACTCGGAAACTTCCAACGCGATGTCAATGAGTGGCTTCAACGCGACTTGCGCGTCGATGCCTTGCTTCGCTTCGTCGGCTTCGTATTGCTCGATGTACATTCTCACGGTGGCGCCGGAGGATCCGGTACCGGACAAACGGAAGATAAATCTGGACCCGTCCGTAAAGACGAATCGGACGCCTTGCTTGGAGGCAACGGACCCATCGATCGGATCGGTGTATTCAAAGTCGTCCGCGTAGTCCAACTCGTACGCGCCGTACTTGTCTCCTTTCTTCGCTTTGCTCGCTTTCTCGCGCAAGGATTCAACCATCTTGTTGCACGGATCCGATTCGCACCCTTCGTAATCATATCTGGAGAAGAAGTTTCTGCCGTACGTCTTCCAGTGTGCCTCGGTGATTTCCTTGACGCCGACAAGTTTCCCGCCTTCTGGGACGTTCTCGTTTCTCTTGGCCAAGATGGACAACCACGCCAAGACGGCCCACGGTCCGTCTTTTTCTCTGATGTGGTCAGAGCCAGTACCGAAGGACTCCTCGCCGCAGACCGAGCACTTTTCGGCATCCATCAAGTTACCAAAATACTTCCAACCAGTTGGGGTTTCGAAGCACTCGACGTTCAACTTTTGCGCGACTCTGTCCAACGCAGCCGCGGTTGGCATGGATCTCGCGACGCCTTTCAAGCCAGACTTGAAGTACGGAATACACTCTTGCGCGTTGGCGGCGATGATGGCGACGGAATCCGACGGCGTGACGAAGAAGTTGTTGCCCAAAATCATGTTACGGTCACCATCACCATCGGAAGCGGCACCAAAGTCCGGCGCGTTTTCGGAGAACATAACTTTCACCAATTCTTCCGCGTACGTCAAGTTCGGGTCCGGGTGACCTTTGTTAAAGTCTTCCATCGGCGTATCGTTGACGCAGGAACTCGCCGGCGCTCCTAAAGCGTCGACCAAAATCGGCTTCGCGTACGCGCCAGTGATGGCGTGCATGGCGTCAAATTGCATGGAAAAATCTTTTCTCTTCAACAACTTACTGATCAAGTCAAAATCGAAGACTTCTTTCAACAACTTCATGTAATCTTCCGTCGGCGAGACGACTTCGACTTCAAAGTCGCCAAACTTCGTCACGCCAACTTTGCTCAAGTCCACGTCCGGAATATCCGCCATTTGCAACTCGCTCACGGATTGCGTAAACCCGTAGATTTTATCGGTGATCTTTTCCGGCGCCGGTTCCCCGGCGGAGGAGTTGAACTTGATCCCCCAATCTTCTTCCGGCCCGCCCGGGTTGTGCGACGCGGACATGATAAAACCGCCGTATGCTTTGCGCGCTCGAATGACCGCCGACGCCGCCGGCGTGCACAAGTACCCGTTTTGCCCGACGTACATCTTCTTCACCCCGTTCCCGGCGGCTAATTTCAAGATGATTTGCGACGCTTCTTTGTTAAACCATCTCCCGTCGCCGCCTAACACCATCTCGCTCCCTTGCAACTCCTCTTGCGGTAACGCCATGAACAGCGACTGCACCCAGTTGGCGAGATAGTTCCCGGACGAAAACTCTTTCGCTTTCTTTCTTAAACCAGACGTGCCGGTTTTTTGTCCTTCGATCGGTGTCGTCGGGATTGGTTTCACCGCCACGCCTGCCACGGCTTGCGCTCGAGTGATGGTGCTCATCTTTTTCTTTAAAGAAGTAGAATTTATATTCTTCGATGATGAATGATGATGATGAATTTTAGTACTCGCGAGGCTTTCTCTTCCTGTTGTTCTCAACAAAAGTTGCGTTTGCATTATACTGAGAAGAGAGAATTCACAAAAATGTATTCGTCGTAAGAGAGAGAGAGCTTGTGTTTATGTTCTATATAAACTTGCAACTGCGCGTTTTTGTGAGGACTCTTTGGTGAGTCGAATAGAGAAAAAAGATTATCCATCAATATTGTTAGACTACGAGATACCACGAGAGAGCTCACACAACACAAAAGGAGATATTTCCGTCCACAAAAAAACCAGTCAATCACATTAGAACAACAATTAATAAATAAGCTTTTGTTGCGAGAGTAGTATTCCCACCATTCGAGCCGAAAGTCGGTCAAATAAAAACAAAAGAGACCAGACACACCGACAAAAAAGAGCCCCGCTCTCTTCTTAAAGCGCTTCTCTTTATTCTTCTTTCTCTTCTTTCTCTTCTTCTTCTTTTAAAAATCGGCAAAAGAGGAGCGCACTCGTAATATCACCATCGAGAGCGGATTCAAATAAGAGAGCGCGACGAGAGAGAGGCTTCGCGTATTAAAGAGAGAGAAGAAGAGGTCAAAAATCTTCTCTCTATTTATATTCAAAGTCTTTTCCCGGGAAAGCAAGAGACGAGAGTAAAAAAGAGAATAATAAAAAGGAGAAGACGAACAGACTTTTAAGAAAGGTTATTGAAGAGAGAGAGAGAAAGATTCACATCAAAATGGGGGGTAGCAGTAGTGCGAGTAGTAGTGGTAGTCGTAGCAGTAGTAGTTCTAGTGGGAATGTGATGATGATGATACGGATGATGATTCGAGACGGTCTCGAGGATGTAAAAAAGTACATCGAAGAAACAACGAACAACAAAGAAGACTCGAAAACTAGTATCCGAAACGCCGCGCTGGTGTTCGCGTGCACGTACCTCCTACAAATGTACGTATTTTCGACGACGAGAGCGATGAGAAATCCAACCGCGTTTCCTCAGCGAAGATACTTTTTGGAAACGTTAGTGTACTTCATCTTCGCGTTCCCGTTGGCGACTTTACAAGCCGCGTGGGTGCTCTTTTGGATTATATTCTGGCAACTGTGTGGGAAGCCGCTGTGGAAGCCGACGTTTCCGCACAGGTTTAAAAAGAACACGACGTACGTGAACGAAAAGAAACGAAGAGATAAGACTGAAAACGGGGACGATCACGCGCACGTGAGTTTATGCGGGGGAGGGTTTCGAACCTGGTACCATTTAGGCGTGTATTTTGGGTTGAGAGATAACTTTGGCGAGACTGGAGTGGACGATATCGTCTTCGCGGGCGCCTCCATCGGCGCGTTGGTCGCCGCGTTGGCGGGCGCAAACGTGAAACCTGAGGAAATTTGGAAACAAATCCCTCCAATCGCGCACGAGTTTAGAGAACCAATGGGGTTCATTCATAATTTAACCAATATTGGACAGTATTGCAGGTATTTATTGAACGCGTTGTTACCGGAAGACGCGCATAAAAAGTGCAACGGGAGAGTGTTCTTATCCGTCACCAAGTTGTTCCCGACGCCGCACAACGTCATCATCTCCGAGTGGCACTCGCGAGAGGATTTGATCAATTGCGTTTTGGCGTGCGGATACATACCTGGCTGGACCTGGCCTGGGTTTTGCGTGTGGGACGGCAACATCTGCGTCGACGGCGGCGTGACGAACAACTTACCCAGCTTACACGAAAACGCCTTGCGAGTAGGATTAGACGAAGACGATATCAAACACTGGAACGCGGTTTTGTGCCCATCCCAGGCGTTACCGAGGGTGAACACGTTCATCCCAGCCGACGACGAACACTTGACTGCCATGGTCGAGGAAGGCAAAGACGATTTCGAGGATTGGTTGGACACTCCGGCGGGAGTTGAGTTCGCTTTGCGTCTCCACGGTAGGAAACGACACAAGAGATATTCCATCGAAATAGACCCGAACGTAGAGGGATTCCATAGATAATAAAAAATTTGTCATTAAACGTAAAATCATCATCATCATCGCTATCGTTATCGCGTTGAATTGTCAACAACAACAACAACACTCCTTTTGTACGGCCGGTAAAAGAAGCGCCCGCTAAAAATATCTGCGTGGTTGGACCCTTTGCTTCACAAAAGTATCTCAAAAAGGTCAAACACCACAATTACTCATAACGACAGCACGCGTAACAACACACACACGCACACAATAACGATAACAACAACAACAACGACGACGTTAAAAAAATGAGCGCAATCGAGGTGCAAGAAAAGCAGCAGGACAACTTGAACGATCACACGACGTTTGTGGCCACTCCGGTGGTGGAATCCGTCGATCACGGGGGGCAAAAAGTGTTGAATTTCCTCGGGATCAATTGCGCGACCGCTCGGTGCCGACACTGTTTCCAAACCGTTCCTCACGACCACGAGGACGCTTTGCTCGTGGACGAAGACGGAGAGAATAAAGATACCTCAAATAATAGTGAACCGAACACGCCGAAAACGCCGTGTGATTCTCACTCGGAGTGGACGAAGACGTTTGAAGTGCAAAGGCAAAACATGAAAAGCGCCAACATACCGAAAACGGACGACGAATACAAGAAATCGGTGTTTACGCCGACGGACGAGTCGAGCACGAGATTATACGCGGAAATGGACGCGTTGGAAACGAATGCCGTGATAAACGAGAGGTTGGTGAGTGGGGCGGTGAAGAATGCGGTGAAGAAACAGTAATCATCATCATCGCGTTATTATGAACTTGTACAAATAGAGAGAGAGCGTTGGCGTAACCGCAAACAACAACAACGGCACGAACAATGTGAATGTGCCATATAAATTTTGTTTTGTTTTAACATACCAGTATACACATAATATGTATTAATTTATCATGTCGGAATATATCGTTAAAGCGCGTCGAGCTGAGGTTCTCTCGTGCGGATCGCGAACGAGCAGAGTTTTGAGCAACCAGTTTGCAATATCACCGTCGGAAGGTGGGCGGCGGATTACGTCGCTTAGGAGGATATCGTCGCGTAGTATTTTCGAGTAATTTTCAGCGTTATCATCACCACCAGCGACAACATTAAGCAAACCAAGGAATCCATTCTGTTCGTACGCGTGCCTGTTCGGAGAGTCACTGAAAAACAATTCGCACAACGCCACGCCGAGCGCGTAGCAGTCACATTTTTTGCCGTCGACGAAACACGCAGCAGCGGTTGTTCTACTACTATCGCCCGAAGGGAACGAAGCGCTATGAGTCTTAATTTCGTCAATGAGTAGCATTTCTGGAGCGTGGTATATCTCTGTACCTCTTGCGCGCGAGGTTCCTTTTACTTTGTCCGAGATGTCGTAAACCGCGCACTCTCCGAAATCGATTAAAGTTATCGCGTATTTTGTTCCTTTACTCCCCTCCTCCTCCTCCTCCTCCTCTTGGCGCCGCGTGGAGAGAATGAAATGTTCGAGCTTCAAGTCAAAGTGGACGACATTCTTTTCGTGCATATCGACTACCATCTGCAGCATCGTTTTCGCGATTGCAAGCAATAGCGTTCTGTCGTTGTTCGCTTCATTTGCGTCTTTCTTTAAATATTCACCTAGATTTGAACGCCACGCGTTCAATCCGACTCCGTCGACCCAATCGGTCGCCACGCATAAGAAATCTTCGCATGCGCCGTAATCTCGGAGTGTTCCAAACGAGTATGAAATCGACATTACATCATCGCGATTTCCTCTTCTTATCACAGAACTCTTCTTCTTCTTCTTCACCTTCTTCTCACCATTCTCGAAATCACGTAAAATCTCGAGCGCGGTAACTTCGGCGTACACGTCTTGAAACGCTTTCCTCGCGACATCGTTGACTTCAAATTTCGAGCGGCACATCCATCTCACGCACACAAATTTGTCTTTACCGCGAGTCATTTTGCACTTAGTCACCGCATCACCCGTCGTGCGGAACGAATAATCGTCGCATTCGCGCGCGTTCGCCACGTGCTCGTACTTCTCGCTCTCGAAGCACCCTTCCGCGCACAAGCGTAAAATTCGCCTCGCGCAGGGCGACTTTACGTGAGCCTTTTTGTAGCACCGTTCGACGATGGCCGCGTTCGTCGGTTCCGAACAAAACGCTCTCAGTGTGAGATAAATTTTGTTATTGAAGCATTTTGGTGCATCATCATCGTTATTACGCGATGATGTTTTTAAAGGTGGTGGGTCTCTCGGAAAGAAAGTCTCGTGAAGCAAATTTTCATTCGCGTCGTGTCGAAACCCCTCGAGAATAATCCCGAGGAATTTTGACCGCACGCTTTCGCCGCACAACAACAACGCTCTCGATTGCTTCGCTCTCAATTCTCGCAAATTTTCGTTTCGTCTTCTCAGATAGCTTTCGACCCCCGGGGCATTTTCTCCCCTTGAAACCCCTTCTTCCGTGTGTTTGAGCGCGTTGATGCGTAAACCTGGTATTTTCTCTCGCCCTACTCGTCGTTGCTGTTTATCACCAGAACAATCTCTGCTCTCCTTTAACCACTCCAAGAACGTTTCTAGATCGCTTTGAACATCGTTCAGTCGTAACAAATCGGCCCGCGCGTCGAAAAACTCGTCGTACATCGCTCTCAACTTCGCGTCGGAAATCTCTTTCAAAAACGACGCATTCTGAACACCTAATAAAACTTCGTCGTCGTCGTCATCCTCGTCATCGTCCTCGTTCTCGTCCTTTGGATGATTCGTATCGGACTGATGAGAGAAGCGAGGAAGAAACAGCGCCTCTCTTTTCGCGCTTTCGTATTCCGCGCTCAGAAAAGGGAGCAACGTCTCCACGACGTTCTCTTTCGTCCTCCAGATACAACCACCCTCACCACCGCTGCTGCTGCTGGTGGCTTTTCCCAACCATCCGTCCATCGCGTTCTCAAAGTCGGCGGCGGGGTTGTTCTTCGAGAAAAACGAAAGCTTCGAGGAGGAGGAGGAAGAGGCGCCACCGTATCCTTCTCCTCCTCCTTTTTCTTCTCCATCTTTATCGTCGTCATTGAAGCGTTCTGAAGAAGAGGTAAAAGAAGTTGACTTTTTTTCTTCATCTTCGGTCGCAGCAAAAAAAGGAGGCGAAGGAGAAGGAGGCGAAGGTGCATTTCTCACCGCTATATACAACTCGTTCACCCACTCTGGACTCTTCTTCTTCTTCTCACTCGTCGTCGTCGTCATTTCTTCTTCGCTTGTTGTTGCTATGGTGCGTGCGTGCGTGCGTGTGTGTGTGTGTTCGAACAAAAAACAAACCCCTACTATATAAATACTGAAGAGTATTTTAGACCGAGTGAAAAAATATGAACACCAACCAAAAAAGAGGGTGGGTGCCTAAATTCAAAAAATCTTCTTTTTGGTTCTTTCCCACAAAAATCATCACAACAAACCATTCTCTCGAAGAGTTTTAAAAATGTCCGAGCGAGAAGAAGAAGAAGAAGAAGAAGACAACGACGATGATGACATCAGAGGAAGAGGACAAAAACGAGAACAACAACGAGGAGGAGGAAAGAAGAATAAGAACAAAAACGACCCAAACTTATTCCGAATCTTAATCGCCACGGACAACCACTTGGGCGCGCACGAACGAGACCCGATTCGGAAAAACGATTCGTTCATCGCGTTTCGAGAAATCTTGGAGACCGCGAAGAAGGAAAAAGTGGACGCGCTGTTTCTGGGAGGCGATTTGTTCGACCAGAACAAACCGAGCCGAGAAACCTTGGTACAAACGATGGATGTTTTGAGAGAGTACGTGTTCGGGGACGATGCGATCGAGTTTGAAGTTGTGTCCGATCAGAGCATAAATTTTCCGAATCGAGGCATCGTGAACTTTGAGGATGAAAACGTGAACGTCGCGCTGCCGATATTCGCGATTCACGGGAATCACGACGACCCGTCCGGGCAGGAGAATTTATCAGCGCTGGATATTTTGTCCAGTTGCTCGTTGATTAATTATTTCGGTAAGCACGCTCTGAGTGGGTCGAACACGGGTGCGATTGAATTGAAACCGGTGTTGTTGAGAAAAGGCGAGACGAAGTTGGCCTTGTACGGGTTAGGATGGATACGAGATCAGAGATTACACCAGATGATGGCGAGTAAAGGGAACGTGAAGTGGATTCGACCGGGGAGTTCGGACGAGAAGACGCCGTTGGCGAACTGGTTTAATCTCATGTTGATTCATCAAAACAGAGTGTCGCACGCGCCGAAGAATTCAATTTCCGAGAGGCACTTGCCGAATTGGATGGATTTAGTCGTTTGGGGACACGAACACGAGTGTTTGATTGAGCCGCAGTTGTTCGACGGCGTGAGCGTTTCGCAACCGGGGAGCTCGGTGACGACGTCGTTGGTGGAAGCCGAGAGTGGGACGAAGAAGATTTGTATTTTAGAGTTGAAACCGGGGAAGGAGAAGAAAGATCCGCCGCATTGGCGGTTGTTGCCAGTTCCGTTACAAACGACGAGACCTTACGCATTTAAGAACGTCTCGTTAGCAGAACAGGAAGATTTTTTGAACGAGGAGGAAGATGGGGGAGGTCAGGATCAGGAAGCCATCGAGAACTTCTTGATGATTACGGTGAATGGCATGATTAAAGAGGCGATGCAAAACGCGGCGAGCGGCGTGAAAAAGTTGGCGCAGTTGAACCAACTGCCGTTGATTCGATTGCGAGTGGATTTGACCGGTGGTTTCCAGAGCGTCAACGTCCAAAAGTTTGGGCAAAAGTTTGTGGGTAAAGTCGCGAATCCTTCGGATATGTTGTTGTTTCACAAATCGAAGAAAAAAAAGGGAGGGAACAAAGACGAGGAAGACGAGTTCAACGAAGGGATGATGAAAGAAAATATAAACGTAGAAGATGAGGACGAGGATTTAGACGACGCGAGAGCAGGGCCGAGACAGGACCAAAAACGGATCGAACGGTTGATCAAAGAACGAATGGATAAAGGATTACAAATTTTAGACATTCCAAACTTAATGAACTCTTTGGACGATATGGTGAACAGAGACGACAACAAAGCGGTGAAAACTTTGTGCGAGTCGACGATGAAACACTTTCAAAGAGAGTTGGCGTCGACCGCGCAACCGTCGGAGTTAATTGAAGCGAGCGAAGTGCAGAGGAGAGTGCAAGAGTTGACGAAGAAGCACACGCAACAGCAACAACAACAACAACAACAACAAGATGGAGGTGCTCGTGCCAAAGCGAAGAAAGGTCAGCAAGCGGCGACGCAACAAACGCAGCGCGCGCAACAAGTGCGAGAGTTTCAAGACGCGGCACCAGCGAAGAAATCCGAAGCGACGAGACAGTTAGACGAAGAAGAAGCGCTAGAGCGTGTATTATTAGCACAGCAAAAAGAAGCTGCCCAGGACGGTCGCGCGCAAAGACCAGTTCCGGCGTCTCGCAGAGGAGGCGCAAAACAACCTCCGCCGCCGGTTCCGGAGACGAAGAAAAAAGGAGACGACGACGATTACGTCGTTTCGGATTCAGAGGAGGAAGACGACGACGTCATCCCAGCATCTGCGCAGCCAGTAGCTGCTGCAAGGCGTGGGCTAGCTGTTGGAGCGAAAAGTGCAGCCGCCGCAGCGGCGGCGGCAAAAAGGAAACAGCGACAACAATCGGATGCGGAATCTTCTCAAGACGAGGAAGTGCCTGATTCGGAAGAAGAAGAAGACGAGGATTTCGCAGATGCGAAACCCGCACCGAAGAAGAGAGGTGGAGCTGCAGCAGCCGCAGCCGCCGCAACGAGAGCGACAAGACGTGGTCGTGGCGCGACGCCGTCGACGCAAACGAAGAGCAGAAAAGTTCCAGAAAGTATCGTCATCGACGACTCCTCGGATTCCGACGAAAAGGCCACACCTTCTGTCGCGGCTGGAGCTGGAAGAACATCTGCTGCCGCTTCGAGAGGCAGAGGCCGCGCGCGCGGTGCCAAAGTTTTGAACAATCCAACAACAAAATCGGCAGTTGGGAATAAGCGCGGCAGAGGTGCCGCCTCGTCGAAGCGAGGTGCTGGTAACAACGCGGACGACTCTGACTCGGAAGAACGCGCGAGACCGACGAGAAGAACGCGCGGCGCGCCCAGTACTCTTCCCACAACAGGAGGCACCCAGAGAAGCACGCAACGATCCGGGGCGCCCGGTGGCACGTAAAGGACTACCGGGACTGCCTGGGGTCGCTCCAAGAAATAACATTATTAGTGTACCAGAATATCAATAATAGAAGAACAACAACAACACGCGCATACACGTAGCGTGTTTTCGCGACGAGAGAGATACAACAAATACAAACAATGATACTACTCTACTACTACTAAATCATCCTCCTTTATTTTGACTATCGATGAGAACGGTCACCGGGCCGTCGTTCTCTATGTGCACGTCCATCATCGCCCCAAATTGACCTTCTTTTATTCCATTCTCTTTGTATTCCTCTCTCGCTTTTTTAAGGAACTCGTCGTACATTTCCTTCGCCTCTTTCGGTGTCATCGCTCGACTGAAGGACGGTTTTTTCCCTTTCGTGCACTCGGCGAGTAACGTGAACTGACTCACGAACAAGACGTCCAAATTTAAATCAAGCAAAGACTTTGTCCACTGTTTGTTCTTTTCTGCGTGATTGTTATTATTGTCCGGCCAAAGGCGCACACTCATCGTTTTTCGTAAAACGTAATCGCAATCCGCGAGCGTATCTTCCGAACTGATGCCGAGGAAAACGACCGCCCCTTTTCCAATTGTCTTTATCGATTGCGGTTCAGGTTGCGAAGGATGGGAGGGAGGTAACGCGTGATTGTGCAACTCGGAGTGTCGAACAGAGACCGATCCCGAGTGCACGCGCTGAATCAACGCTCTCATTATTATTATTTGCTTTTGTTGTTCGCGCTTTGAAGTGTGTGAGGTGTGAGGTATTCGTCCAATTTTTAACGTTTTCTACTCTGCGCTTTCTGACGATAAGGCGCGAAAGGCGTCGTCGTCCACGAACGCTTGGACGTCCCAAGCGTCCAAGAGACTGTCGAACAACAACACTCCATTATTGTCTTCTTTTTCTTCTCCTTCTTCTGTGTGGCTCCTTGTGCTATTGCTAGTATTCGTATTCGAGGAGGAGAAAGACCCCCGCAAACTGTCCAACGCCTTCTCGGCGACGACTTGCTTTACGCGGAGTTCTTTGCGCGTGCCTTCTAAAGCGCTCGCGCAAAGGAAGAGCCACTGTTCGAAAGACCGTTTGTTGTTGTTGTTGTTCATCTCAACGGTAGTGTTGGAGAGAGAAAAGCGAGTGGAAAGTGCCGCGTTGGGGACGTTGTGCATCCAGTGCACTTTTGGCGACGGCGCTTCGTCGTCGGTCTGTTCTTTTTTCGTCGTTTCTAGAAACGATAAACGCTTCGCGAGGACGACGGCTTCTTCCGCCTCGTCTTCTTTCTGCTCTGCTTCCTTTCCTCGCCGTCTGTCCCTTCCCCTGCTGCTTCTGCTTCTGCTCCTCCGTCTCCCCCGAGGTTCTCTGTCCCTTCCTTGTCGGCCGTGCCCTTCTTCTTTTTCTTCGTCTCTTCGCGCTAGGTGTTCCGGCGGATTCTTTTCTTCTTCTTCTTTAACTTCTTGAACTTCTTTTCCGCCGTTTTCAAACGCACTCGTAAAACTCTCGAACGTTTCCTCCATTTGTTTCGAAATACTTTCCAATTCTTCCACGATTCTTCGCAACTTTTCGCACGCTTCGTCCACGCGTTCCGCGTCCGCGGCGGAGGAAAAATTCGCGTACTTGCCTCGTTTCATCAAACAGTTCAACATATCGTCGCTCGGGAGTATCGATTTAATCTTCTCCTGGACTTTTACGTGGTACGGTGAAGAAGAAAAGTCCTCGTTTTCGTTCTTCTTCTTGTCCTTCTTTTCCTTCTTCTTCTTTAACATGGACGATAACTCCTCTTTCGCCTCTTTCAAAATCGTCAACGCTTCCGTTCCGCTCTCGTGGGCGACGAACCATTCTCTCGCTAAAGACGCCATGGTGTATATTGCGTCCACATCAATCTCAAATTCTTCCTCGCTGTTTGTGATGTTATTGTTATCGTTATTATTATCCACCGTAAAAGTCATTCTTTCTTTTTCTCTCAATCAATATACAATCAATTCAGCTCTTCGTCCTCCCCGATGGTCCTTTAAACACCTCCCCGCCCGGAACGCTTCGCAACGCGCTTTCGATCCGCCTCCCAACGTGTTCCTTTTCCCAAAGGCCTATATAATTCGTCGATGCGAATAAAACCGACACTAAACTTAAACTAAATCCCGTCGCCACTGCTAACGCTTTTAACCCTTGAATCGATGCTTTCGCGTGTACTCCTATTGGTAAATCTCGTTCTAACTTGTGTTTTCTGTTTTTCCAGTGCAGGACAGACGCGGTAAACACGGAGGAGAAAACAGTCACGAGTGCGGCAGAGATGGCGAGGTTTGGATACGACACCTGGTAATACTTTTTTTTGTCGTCGTCCTTATCTGCTTCTATGAAGGATTGGATGAACCGGAAGCCTTCTCTTTTCGTCTTTGTCGTTTGTTCTTCTTCTTCTTCTTCTTCTTGTCGTCGTTGTTGTTGTTCGTTCTTGGAAATCGAATCGGAAAGCGACGACACTTCTCCTTCTTTTTTCTTCGCGTTGGTCTTCTTTGAAACGACAACGACCGAGGGAGACGAGGACGAGAACCACCACCAAAAGAGCATATATCGCCGCAAGGAGACTTGGGAGAGTAAAAAGAGCTCGACGTCCGAATTGAATGTTAAGAGAGAGAGAAGTGATGAGTGCACAAAAATGAGGGAAAGAAAGAGCTCTAGAAATAAAAACATTAATACAACGAGCACAGAGTCAACATCTCTCTCTTCCTCTCTTCCTCTCTCTCTGTGTGTCAAACAAATTACCAGCTATAGAACGCGTCGTCCTTATCTCGTACGATTTCTTCTTTTTTCCGACCTTTAATCAATCCGTAAGTCATGAGCCCTCGATCGAAGGCTCGATGCATGCGCTCGAGCGTCACAATCTCGCGGATGGTTTTGTACCAAATCCTGGGACCGGCGAAAACGACCGGCCACGGGTCCCAGACGCCGACCCAAATGGAGTGTCGCCACGAGGCGATGGTGTTTTTGACCCAGTTTTCGCCTTGAACTTTTTCCATGACGTGAGTGTTTCGCATTAATCGTTCGTATTCTTCGTAGGAGACAAAGTACGGGTGCGCCCACTCTTCGTATAAAAATTGTAAGTTTTTCTTTTCGTCTTCGGTGAATGGGTTTTTTGTTTCGTCGGCGTCGCGTTGGCACCAAGTGGCGACGACGAGAACTCCTCCCGGTTTCAACACTCGAATCATCTCTTCCACGTATTTCTTCTTATCTGGCATGTGTTCGCCGCTTTCGCACGCCCAGACGGCATCGAACGTGTCGTCCGGGAACGTCATCTCTAACGCGTTCATGACTTTGAATTCAGCGTTTGGAACGTTTTGTTCCTTGGCTAATTCAGTCGCGCGGTCTCTTTGGTTTGGCGATAAGGTGATCCCAGTGACTGTAGTTCCGTTCCCGTACCGTTTCGCCAAGTGTCTGCTCGCGCCTCCAATCCCGCATCCCACGTCTAAAATATTCGCAGGTTGCTTCCCGAACAAATCTTGAATGGACCAATCGCACATTTTATCCACGAACGCAAACTTAGCTTCTTTGAAATCCGTCACGTCGTTTCCTAACAACGTTCCAGCCCCGTTCGCTAAATCTTCGTCTTCGTACCACCCGAGATGGATGTGTTCCCCCCAATAGTACTCTAAAATGCCTTCCTCGGTCCACGCGTCGTATTCCGAGCCTACCGTATTCGCTCCGTCCACGTACGCTCGCGACGGCGTATCCAAAATCTTCTTAATCGTCACCGCCGCCAACGCGACGTACGGAAGGTAAAATGCCTGCGCACTCAACGCGTTCGCGTTGATGAGCGCGTTTTTTATCACTGAACTAGAATTTGCGGGAGTTGAAACAACGTTTTTCTTAGCGGCTTGAGCGGCAGCCAACTGCGAGACGGATTCGTTCGGTTTGCACAAAAGTTCTTCTTTGGATAATACATTTGTTGTTGGTCTTCTATTATTATTTGTCTGAATCGTTTGAATTATCGTCGTCTGTTCATCGTTTTGCGCTAAAATCGCTTTGTTTCTTCTTCTTCTGTGTCTCGTTCTTCTTTGTCCAGTCGTCTGAATCGTCGTCGTAAACGAAGAAGACGATTTCATCATCGCGTGACGTCTTTGATTTTGATGATGATTTCGATGATTACTCCTCGGCGACTCTGATGAGAAAGAAGAAGAGGAAGAAGAATGTAACGGAAACAACAGAGAAGAAGCCGATGTTGTCATCATCGAAACACTACTCCTTTTATTATTAGTATTATTATTATGTGTGTGTGTATATGTATCGCGTTTTAAAGCGCGCTCGGATGTGTGGTAAATTACAAGCTTTTTTTGGTGGATAAAAATCAGTCCAAAACGACTGTTTTGATGAAAGATTTTAGTACTAAAGTATTTTTTATTTACACACGCGAAAGCGGGAAAGCGCTTGCTTACTTCGACGAGAGAATCTCTCTGGCACAAACACACACACTCTCTCTCGTTCCTTCTCTCTCGTTATTGTTAGTACTGTAGTTATTATTTCTTACCGAACAAGTTGCCTAAAAATTTCGCGGCGTTTTCGTTGAAAATCGGTTCGTCGAACTTGTTCATCAACGGGGTAAACTCAGGACTCGCTCGGACGTTTTTCAAGCTCGGGTCGGTGCGAATCTTTCTGTAATCCGTCCACCCACTCGCCATGCACCTTCTCAAGGCTAACAACGACTCGTCCAGTTTACCGATGTTGGAAAAGCAGCAGGCGATGTTGTATTGGCACACTCGGTAAATTTCCGTGGTCGTTTCAAAGTTATCGCTCATGTAGTTCTTCGGCTCTAACGCGGCGACTTCTTCAAACTGAATCAACGCGTCGTCGAAATTCTTTTGGTTGTACAAAGCAATCGCTTCGTCGAACATGTCTAATCGTTCGTTCTCCAACTCTCTCTTCTTGGAGTAGTTATTCATCTGTTGTTCCTTCGTCCCGGCGCCGTAGTTCCCTCCCGCTCTTTCGGATTTGAACTGTGAGTTCTTCTCCACCTCCATGGCGCTGAAATCGCCAAACATCTTCTTCATCTTCAAATAAATGTCTCCGTTTCTGTTTTTCATCGCGTACATGACTTGACCGAAAGATTCCGCCGGCCACACCTCGTCGCCGAACGACGCCGACACGCCTTCTATTTTGTCTCCGATTTCAAACACCTCGTACTTTGGATCGTTCGGCGGGACGAACGCGACGTACGCGCCGCCGTCGTTCCCGCGAGCAAATTTCACGTCGATTGGTTTCGGCAGCGTCACCTCGTAAAACTCTTCCGTCGCGACCGCGGATTCCGCCACCTCGGACGCGTTCATAAAGATGACGTGTTGTTTTCTTTTCGAGATTGGGGAGATTAATGCTCCCGATGATGCCAAAGATCTCATCTTTTGTTGTTTTTGTTGTTGTTGTGCGAACTTTGACGAAGTCGTTTTCGTCGTCGCCATCATCGCGTTGGTAGTAGTAGCCATTATGTATTACGTGCCGTGTGCGATAAAAGTAAAGATCTCAATAAAAGCGCGCGAGACGAGACAAAACAAGTGACGAGACGAAAGGAGATGAATTTTTTTGCCAAAGTGGATATTTTCTCTTTTTTTAGATGGATTCTGAACCACGAAAAAATGTAACGAGAAGAAAGAAAAAAAACTTTTCAGCATCATCGTCACAACAACAACATCAGGAGGAGCAACAAAGGAGAGCGATGAGATGGAAAAAAGACGACGCTTTTTCCAATTTTAAGAGAGTGTTGTTCTTTTCTCGAAAACGGCTTTGTTGTATACACGCAAGAACGGTAGTATTATATATATATATATATTACTTCGATGATGATAAAAACCGATCTTTCTCGATCCTATTCGTGGCGAGATCCAACTGTCTATCGATGTGCTTCAACGCGCTGAGTTGATTGTTCAGCGCGGAGACTAAACTTCGCGTGGCATCGCCGTCGCCTTTCCGTAAACCTCTCTGCTCTTGCATGGCTTGGTAACGAGAAATTGTTTTGCTCGCGTCTCGCAAGGAGTTGCCGATTTGTAAAATCTGCCCGGAGACTTGCTCGGCTAATCCGTATAAACGAGCCGTGGAGCTGACGTCTCGATCGACGTCTAATGTTTCGCCTAATTGTTGGTACAAACGATCGACGCCGTTTTCCATGTCCGTCAACGCGCGTTCGGTATCTTCTTGGTGTTGTTCGATGACGCGAATTTGCCGTTCCATGACGTCTTGTTGGGATTTCGCGTTGACTAAATCGACTTGCATCTCGAACAGTTCCCTCCGCCGTTCGACGATTTGCTCGTCCCAATCTGCTATTATTTGTGCTTTTTTCTTAAAATCCGCGGTTCTTTGCGCGAGTTCTTTGTTCCAGTATTGTAACGTTTCGCCGACGGATTTGCCGACCAAGTCGGTCGGTCTCGATAAATTCACCGGCGGAGGCGCCAAGGCGGAAGATGTTGATTTTGTCGTTGTTGCCGCCGCTGCCGTTGTCGTCGTTGGAGCAGCTGGAGTAGATGCCGGCGCTGCTGCAGCCCCAAAAAGACTACCACCTGTTGCAGCGGGTTTGGCCGCTTCTGTTGTTGTCGTCGCTGGTTTGGCCGCACCAAAGAGTCCACTTCCTCCAGCGGCTGGCGTTGTCGTCGCAGGTTTAGCCGCACCAAAGCTAAAGGATGGCGCGGCAGGTGTGGCCGCAGTTGGCGTGGCTGCAGGTGCCGCACCGAAAAGACCGCCTCCCCCAGTTGTTGTTGCTGCTGCGGCCGGTGCTGCTGGTGCTGCTGCTGCTGGTGCTGCGCCGAAAAGACCGCCTCCTCCAGTTGTTGTTGTAGCAGTTGTCGCAGCACCAAAGAGACCACCTCCAGTGGAAGTCGTCGTCGTCGTCGATGCTGGCTTCGTTCCAAAGCTGAACGATGGCGCAGCAGTAGAAGTTGTTGTCGTCGTTGCCGCAGGCGTAGCAGCCGTACCAAAGCTGAACGATGGCGCAGCAGTAGAAGTTGTCGTCGTTGCCGCAGGTGTAGCAGCCGTACCAAACGAAAACGCGGAAGTACCACCAGCCGCGGGCGTCGCAGTAGGTTGAGCCCCCCCAAAGGAGAAACCTCCAGCTCCGGCCGGCTTCTTAGCTTCGCCACCGCCGGCACCAAAGCTGAACCCGGACATTGTTTTGATACTCTTTTACTGTTTTCCTCCTGTGTTGTTGAGAGAGTATAGAGTGGTGAGAAACAAGAGAGAGAGAGAGAGAGAGAGAGAGAGAATTTAGTCCGTGAGATTGAAAGTGATCCGCGAGTATCGACCACCCGCGAACCGTGGAGATGGACCACAAACCGGTTTGTCGTCCGGCGCTTTTTACGGCGAGATTAATATCCGCTACGGAAGTTAAAAAGACTATCCCATTCGTATTCGAGGATGCCTTAGGCAAAGCAGCGTTTAAAGAAGAGAAACGCGCGTTCACATGCGTATACATATCGCTCCTCGCGGTGAAAAATATAGAAAGTCTCAGGAAGTTTGAGGCATAACGAAAATCACAGACGTGTCTCACGTTATTGGAAATTCTCGTCACCGACTTTTCAATACTTTTCTCACGCCATCGAGAGCTAATATACGGAACACATGCGTGAAACCAAATCGATCGTGTAATAATAACTCATAACTTCTTAGAGGTTGAATAAGCCCCAGCGACAAGAGCCGTCAGCTTCGGTTTTTTCGAATCACAGTTAACACACGCAAAACGAAATCATACGAGGACAACAGAAAGAATGTCGCATCGGAGATTGAGAAAGCAGTAGTAGTTTTAGACTACCACCTCCTCACCCATTCCAAAGCTGTCGGCTTTACCTGGAACTGACGGCACCGCAAAATACTTGTTCATTCAGCCGTGTGCTTTTGTCCAGGAAAAAATACGAAACAAAGACGAGACCGAGAAGACGAAAATTCCTCCTACACCTACCTCTTCCTTCTCCTTCTGGTGTTTGTTATCAGAGCGTGCTAATATCTCCTTCCTTCCTTCTTATTTAATAACTCTGTTTGCGTTACTATTATTGTAGAGGAAGTTTGTCTTTGGTAAGTTTCAAATCGATACAAAAATTCGCGCGCGAGCGGTACTGAAAGAACGAGAACAAAGAAGATGATGATGACGAAGCGCCGACGTAAATTCTCCCTCTCTCTCGTTCACACGCGTAGATATATATTTAATTTCTCAGTCGAAAGATGGTGATTTTGTTTTGCTCGGCATCGATTAGTGGTCTAAGCCTAGTAAGGACAAATGACTTCTTCACGGAAAAAATATATACTACAGTCGTCGTGCGCTCGGCGCTTCATCATCATCAACATCTTCTTCTTCTCTTTCTTCTTTCCACCTCGTCGCAATGACAAAAAACAAACGCAAAAGAGAGAGAGAGAGAGAGAAAATGTGAGGAAGATGGTTGTGTGGATTCGGAACCGAAGGAAAATCCGAGCCAACCGTAGTATCTGCCTCTGACGTTCACTATAGGCAATCGTAAATAAAACCTTCGGAAGACCACACGACGGGTATCAATCGTCCAGCGGAACTCCGTACACAAGCTGCCAAAAACAAAATACGAACGACGATAAAACGAACACGCGCGTAAAAGAGAGCGTCTGTGTGTGTTTTGTGCACACAAACGCACGAATGAATCCTCTCTCTCTCAATCTCCTTTTCCTCCAATTTTGATGATGATTCGGAATTCGTTCGCAAGTTTCAGCACATCTCGCTTGAAAATGTTGCCCGATAACTACTCCGGTTCCAAGCTCGATACTAAGAAGCCAAGCGTTAAAATGAGTGCTCGTCATCATCATCGTCATCTATATCGTCTTTACACTACCCGTTCACGACGCGTTTTTTTGCGTATCGTAATAAACGCGCGCACAAATAGAGAGAGAAACTGAGAGAAACTGATGAGAAAATCAAACGAATCGATTCCCCACTGAACAACAACTCGAAATCGAATTTCTCTTTCTCTCTTCATTCATGCAGAACAACTCTCTCTCTTCTCCGCGCGGCGTTAAAAAAGAAAGAAAGAACAACGAAAAGAAACCCCGAGAGACGCGACGATGAAAGCACCACTCTCTCTCTCTCTTCTTACCTTACTTCTTTAGTTGTTTTTATTAATAACACGCAGTAGTTTAAAGATGATTTTACTTTTGTGTTGTTGTTGTGTGTAAAGTTTTTCTTTCTGACGAGCAGACGACGAGAGCGCAAAAAAGAAAAAAACACTAAACACTCGAGTCGAGAAGCAAAAGACCTGTTTCACGCATTGAAAGTAGAAATTCCCGCACAACGACACAAAACAGAAAACACACACAACAACATGGGGGTGAGTATATTATATATATCTAATTCTCTCTTATTCGCACACAAACGATATCCTTTTAGACGAATTCGAAGGTTTCGATGCGATGGTACCTTCGCGCGATGACTTTGTTGCGCGTTTCCATTTGTGGATTTTTTCTTTAGGGCGAGACGACGGGAAAACACATTTTCTACGACGCGTCTTCGTTCTCGCGAGCATCGATGCGAAGTTTCTCGCGACACGAACTGACCATAATTTCTCTCTTTAAACTCTCTTCTTTCGCGATTTAATACGCAGGCTTACAAATACGTGGAAGAACTCTGGAAGAAGAAACAATCCGACGTGTTGCGATTTTTGCAACGCATTCGCGTTTGGGAATACCGTCAGCTTCCGTCCATCTGCCGCGTGACTCGACCGACGAGACCGGACAAGGCGAGAAGATTGGGGTACAAGGCTAAGCAAGGCTTCGTGATTTACAGAGCGCGCGTGAGAAGAGGTGGCCGTAAGCGTCCGGTGCGCAAGGGTATCGTCAATGGGAAGCCGGTGCACTGCGGCATCACAAAGTTGAAGTTTGCGAGAAACTTGAAGTCTGTCGCGGAGGAGAGAGCGGCGAGAAGATGCGGCGCGTTGAGAGTCTTAAACTCGTATTGGTTGAACCAAGATTCCGTGTACAAGTACTATGAAGTCATCATGGTTGACCCGATGCACAAGGCTATTAGATCTGATCCGAGAATCAACTGGATCTGCGCGCCGACGCACAAGGGCAGAGCGATGAGAGGCTTGACTTCGGCGGGGAGAAAGCACAGAGGTTTACACGGCAAGGGCCACAACTACACGAAAAACAGATCGTCCAAGCACGCCCAGTGGAAGAACAACAACAGACTTTCGCTCAAGAGATATCGTTAAACGACGACGATGTGTCAAAATCGAGGCTTTCGAGAATAGCTGTTTTGGGGTACCTTTCGTTATTAATAATAGACAAACCTATAACTTTAGAACTAATCGTCGTCTCTACTTCCTATTCTTTGCTATTATCGCCTGCAACGCGCGAAGTCTCGCCACGGCGATGAACCTAGGGTCGACCGAAACGCCATTCACGTTCAAATCTTGGAACTTTCCGTATATGAAATCGGCGCCGCGGTGACCGCACATCTGACCGCACGCGACGACGTCGATGTTCGGATTTACTTCTCTCGCCTCGTTAATAGCTGATTGTACGAGCCGCCCGACACCTTTATCGTCCCATGCGATGAAGGGATTAAACTTCCATATGATTGCGTTTTCCTCCTCTTCCTGCTCCTCTCTGGCGATATCTTTCACGTCGTTCTCTTCGTCGTCGTCGTCGTCGTCTTCATCGAAATCGAATTCGTCGCCATTAATGTCCATATCTTCGCCACCGTACAAGTAGCGCGGAAAGAATTTGTGACTATCTTCTACGCTGACGCCGTATGTTGTTTCTGTGAGCTCGTCTAACCCGACGATTAAAAATTCTGCTCCCATTTTTGCTAAATCGCCCGCAATCAAACACGACCTCGGCGTCTCGAGCATGGCGCCTACGCAGTAGGCGATTTTTGAGTTGGTTTTCTCCTCCAAGAATGAAAATTCTTCCGCAACGTTCCGGATTAAATTCAACTGGTGTTCAAATTCCTCCGCCGAGGCGACGTTCGGTATGCATATGTCCACAACCGGTGGTTCTGCTGCAAACGTGAAGAATTCTTTCACTCCGTACGCGGCGCCGAAGAGAGCGCGCACTTGCGCTTTCGTGATTTCCGGATAGAGAGCTCCAACCCGACAGCCTCGAAATCCAAAATCAGGATTTACTTCGTCCAGCAAGTTTTGCTCTATGATTTCTACGACGTCTCGTTCGTCCTTACCGGAATCAACCGCTAATAATGGCACTAAATCGTTCAAATTTTCCGAATCCGGCAGAAACGCGTGCAGCGGTTCGTCCAGTAAACGAACTATCACCCTCGAATTTTCTTCGTTCTTCTGATCAGGTTGGAACGAGGCCTTGAACATGTCCTCAAAATCGTACCGCAAATGCGGTGAGAGCATATCCAACGCTTCGTATCTCTCATCTTTCGTCTCTGCGCACAAAAGCATGTGTAAAGCCTGCCTCGCATCGCCGCCTCGATATTTCTTGAGGACGTTCTCAACTTTCACCAAACCGACGCCGATAAAGTTCGACGCGTCGCCTCCGCCAACGCTCGTTCCGTCGCGATTATTATTTTCATCAACGTACTCGTCGATGGCATCCGCAGAATCACACTCGGCAAATATCCGAATCGCGTTTAAGAATTTGGATTTTTGCGCGAGCCATTCGAAGAACAGCTTGTTTCGTTCCGACTTGACCGGCGGCACGAGTTCGACGGCGCCGCGATAGACGACGCCGTTTTGACCGTCGATGGTGACGTAATCTCCGGTGTGCAAAATCGTCGTGCTTTCTTTTTTGTTGTTGTTATTGTTGTTGTTGCTATTGCTGCTACTAAAAGTCGTCGTCGTGAACTTTGCAAACTTGCGAGACTTTTTATCAATTTTTATCGAATATCCTCCTCCCTCGCCATCGTCGTTACCATCATCGCTATATATATCATCGTTCGCACCGGACACGCACGCCAACCCAAACTCTTTCTTCGATAATTCCGCGCCAAACCGATCGTCCTTCAAGAATATAACCCCGGCCACGTCTTGCAACACGTCCACGACGTCTTCCTCGTCCTCGGCGAATCGTTTCTCCTCGTCCGTTTTGAGTAAACTGGAATCCACGCACTCGCAACACAAAATGACTTTCGCGGCTTGCGAACCACCAAGACCTTTGCATCTCTCGAGCATTTCGCGCGCGTCTTGAACGGTGAAGCAAATCTGCCCGGTTTCGCACTTGGCGTTTTTTACGTGTTGTTGTTGTTGTCGTCGTCCTCCTAAAAGCTCCTCTTTCTTCCACTCGTCCGCGGCGATGACATCCGACCACCTCTTCTCCGCGTTCTTCACTCTCAACAAACTCGCCGTCACCACGTCTTCCTCTTTCACCAATAACAATCCTTCCTCGACTGATTTTACCAGTTTCTTCTCCACTAAATACACCGCGATATCGATCGCGTTTATTCCTTTTGTCTTGTTGTTGTTTTTACCACTCGTCTCAGAGTACGACTCGAGGAGTTCTCGGAAACGTTCTTTCGTCATCATCGTTTTGTTGCCATTTTCGTGTCTCTTCTCCTCCTCGCTCTCATTCTCCTCTAAAATCCGCGCGATTTGTTCGTCCTCTTCTTTCGCGTTCACGTCGTCGTCGTTGAGAAGAAGAACAGAATCATCATCATCATCATCATCGAAAATACCGTTATTGGCATCAGCAGCGGCGAACACAAATACTAAAGTGTTGTTGTTATTCATTCTTTTTCTTCCTCCTCCTCGTCGAAACATTCGTCGTCTGCTGCTGCTGCTGGAACTGCTTCTGCTCTTCTCATTCGTACTACTACTACGAGTAGTAATAGTCCTCCTCATCGTCCTCGTCGAGGTGGTCCTCATCATCATCCTCTCTGTAATCAATCGTTTTCAAAGTGATTTTGCAAAACGAATAATCTCTCTTCTGCTTTTTTTTTGTCCTCTTTTTTGGTTTTTTTTGTTTTTGAAACAACGAATAAAATTCTCTTCTTCTTTTTACACAACAATTAAGTTTTTCACAACAACACACACAAACTCCACAGAGACTCTACTCTGCTTAATCAAGAATGGGCGGCTTTTCTTTTCGAGGAGGCGCGCAACAACTCCCCACACAAAAAACATTAAAAATGGACGCGATGCGAAGCGTGTTTGACCTCGCGCATTCGAACGTAAAATCTTTCGTGCAAAGCGAAGACGTGCACGTTTTCGTGCTCATCATGTTTGCGTTTTTAGGTGCCATCACGTATCTTTCGTATTGGGTTCCTAAACTCATCGTCTCGTTCATGCCGACGCAAAACTTGAAGAAGAAATACAAAGGCGCGAAGTGGGCTTTAGTCACCGGCGCGTCGTCTGGTATCGGTAAATCCTTGGCGAAAGAATTAGCCGAACAAGGGTTGAACGTTGTATTAGTCTCTCTGAAAGAAACGATTTTGGACGAGACGTTCGAGGAGCTTAAAAAACAACATCCCGAGCGAGAGTTTAGAAAAATCGGGGTGAATTTAGGCCTCCGAGATGGGTCGTATTTGCGAGAAATCGAAGAGAAAACGAAAGATATCGACGTGCAGGTGGTGTTTAACAACGCCGGGTTCATGTTGACTGGGTTTTTTGATAAAACGAAATTGGATTTGTTGATGACGAACCACGAGTGCAACTGCACGAGCGCGATGCAAATCACGCACGTGTTCGTGAAGAGAATGTTGGAGAAGAAGTTGAAAGGTTGCATCGTGTTTACCTCGTCCGCGGCGGCGTGTCAACCGACGCCGTTTTCAGCTTTGTATGGGGCCACGAAATCGTACATTTCCGCGTTTGCTGCCAACGTGGCGTGCGAGGTGAAATCGAGAGGCATCGACGTCTGCGCCGTGCACCCGAGTCCGGTGGCGAGCAACTTTTACGATAAAGCGCACAAGTTGGACGCGTTGGCGTTTTTCCAAAAGTTCGCCGTGACTCCGGACCAGTTGCCGAAAGAAATGTTGCGACCGATTGGAAGGATCGTGTGGTACGACATAGGGTTCGTGGCCATTGCGTTTAGAAATTTGCTGAAGATGTTCGATTACGGGTTCTTCGCGACGTTGATTAGTTGGACGGCGCACACCATGGGCGATTACAAAAAGAACGTTTAAATTTTTTTTATCAATAATAATACAGTAGTACGATGATCATATTTACTATCTCGTTATTATTTCAACACTGTGAAAGAGGCTATGGTATCTCTCAGTTTCGGCTGCGCCGTTCGCCACTGTCTGCCACTCGCTTTCACGGAACATAAATACACTCGTTTTTTCCACACCGTCGCGGAAATCAACCAGTGCGCTTCGTTCGAAATCTCGTAGTTATAATGCGTCAATCCATTCCTGGTATCTTTCTCCATCGATTTAATCTGTTCTTCGTTCACTGGTTGTCCCAACACTTCCGGTGCAAAACCTAAAATGAAGTTTGTAATCGGCACCAGCTCTTCAATCGTCGGGTTCTCGCCGTCCTCGACGTTGGCGAAACGAAGCACCGGCGCCAAGACAATCTTCACGTCGCCTTCGCTTTCGCTTTTAAATCTCGTATCAATTTCCGTTCCTCCCGGATCCGCAATGCTCACCGCAACTTCTTCCCACCCTTCCCGAAGTTTTACCGAATACGGCGTGATTTCTGTCCACCCGATGCCGTGTCCGCCAGACTTCGCCTCGGGTCTGGTATATGTCATCGATCCGTCTTCCTCTATTTTCCCAAAACCTGGCACTCTCCCGGCGATAGATCCCATCACCGCCTGCGCTGGTGGTGGTGATACTAAAAGTCCTCCTTGAGAAGAGAGCAAAACCCCGAGCGCTGTCGCGTTCAAAAGCTGTTCTCTTCGTGTTCGTTTTGTCGTCATCATCGTGATATCTAATTTTTCTTCTTCTCTTCTCGTCGTCTTGCTGGAGGAGGAGGAGACAGAGGAGGAGGATAATCGTCGGTAGTGGTTCTTACGGTTGTTCTTGATGTTCGTCGCTCTGATGAAAGAACAACAACGCGCGCATGGTGGTGATTTTTGCGCGTACATGATGATGAAATGATGACGACCGATGCGGTATCTTTATTTTTTGTGTGTGTGTGTGTCATAGCCTTGAACTGTTGAAGCGTTTTATTTTCTTCTTAAAATTAAAAAATATTGCAATCACATGCGATATAAAGTCAAAAAAATAATATGCTGAAGAGAACGGGCGAGTTCGCGCGGCGCGTGTTCTTCGGCGACGACCAACGCGAGGAAGAAGAAGAGTACGATGATGAAGAAGAAGAAGAAGAGGTGAGCGAGAACGGATTTTGCGCGGAACGACGAGGACGATTTACAACAACAACTCAGGAATTCGTGGAAATTCAAGAAGAAGAAAAAAAAAATACGGGGAAGGAGAGTAGAAGAAGAAGAAGACAAAGCACGTGGTATGCGAACAAGAAGAAAACGTCGATACGAGCGACGATATCTAAGATTGTGGTGTCGCTTTCGATTTTGCTCACTCTGTGCGCGATGTTAGCGCAAACCTTGGTGTATGTAGAACGAGAGGAAGAGGCAAAGAGGAGAGAGGAAGCGAGAGAGGATTACGAGAGAGCAAAAGAAGCAATGGAGAAGCTCTTTTCTTCATCGTCGTCGTTGCCGTGCGAAGATGGTGGAAATGAATTGATGTTACCTTCAATAGAGACCGTAGAATCGTGCAGAATAATCGAGGAGAAGAGTAGCACCAGCATCACTTCGTCGTTATTGTTCAATCAATCGTGTTTAAATGTAAACGCTCCGGAAGCGAGCGGAGTGATTGAAGAGTTGCCGTTGAACGCGTGTTCAATAGCTACGACGACAAATACTCAGCAGTATTACTTCTCCATAGCAGAGATATACATACACTATCGCGAAGACTTGGAGGAGAAGAAAAAACTGATGGAGCTTCAACATTGGAACTTCAAAGGCGCGTTCTTTTTTGTCGTGACGGTGTTTACAACAATCGGCTATGGGAACGTCGCGCCAAGCACAAAAGAAGGGCGATTGGTCGTGCTAATTACGACCATACCAGTTCTCGCCGTATCGTTGATTACAATAGTCGCCATAGCTGAACCAATCATAGACAGCATGAACTTATTACACAAGTATTTGTTAAAGAGGATGAAAAAGAAGTTGCCGATTGATATAACGATACCGCAAAAGTGTACTCTCGAGGAATATTTTAATGTCTTGCAGCACCATCTAATCGGAGAGGCGTTTTGGCCGATGACGGAGGTTTTCATTCGAACGAATCAAATTTACACATCAGACGAACTACACAAAGGAGAGGTGTTTGTAAGCAAACAACAGTTTGTCGAGACGTGTCAAGGACTGGGGCTGAGAATTAACGACCGCGCGAACGTATCGACCGAAGAAGAAGTATCCGCCGAAGAAGAGGAACGAGAACAAGAATCTGTTTTGAACTTGGAAGAAATTCGTTTATTGTTGGAAGTCATCAGAAGCAAAGCGAGTTTAACATCGACGGGTGTTCAGTTAATGCATTGCTTGCTATTTTCTGTCCTTTCAGTCGTTGTTGGTATGTTTTACTTCAAGGTTTTGCAGGACTGGGACTATCTCGAAGCCGCGTATTTTGCGGTGGTTTCGATAACATCCGTCGGGTTGGGAGACTACGTCCCCAACCATCAAGAAGGCTCGGTTGCTTTTTGGTACCCGTATGTATTCATCGGTTTTGGTTTCATCACTGTGTTCATTGGTACTTTAGCGACATTTGCTGAGAAAGGGCGAGAAAAGCGACTTTACGAAATTGAATTCCGCTACGTGCACGAGTGTTACAACACGAAGAGAAAGTCGTGGAACACGAATACCTATTGGGACGATACGTGACGCGTGGCATATTTCCTTTCTTTTAAAATACTCTTGCTTGTTTTAATACTACACGTTGCTACTACTAAAGCTACCGCTATCTTTCCTCCCTATATTTCCTCTCTATTTTTCTTAACTATTTCCAACAATCGACGACGCGCCGATACCTTCCAAGTCGTTGTGAAGATGCTCCGAATACGTACCTAAATTTTCCATCGCCCACGTTTTGACCAAGTCTGCGGACATGTACACCTCGTGATTTACGATTTCCTCTCTCGTTACGCATTTCAGCGATCGACCGGAAAACCGTCCAGAGTTATACACTTGCACTTCTGGATGTAAGAAAGTGTTTTTGTATCCGTACACGCGGGAAATCCAAATCGCGTGCTCTTCGTTTGAAAGTTGCTCCGGGTATAAAGCGCCAAAGACGTCTCGGTGCGTCCTGTGCACGAACGCGTGCGTGATTTTCCTCGCGTCTCTCACGTCCTCGGGACTCGCCACGCCGAAATTCTTCGCCAAGTTGTTATTCAACAACGAGTTTATCAAAATATCCGCCCAATATTGTCCTTGCGAAGGGTAAAATTCCGAGTCGTCGTGCACCGTCATGAAATAATCGCACTTCTCGACGTCAATCGCTCGATCGAAAAGACCGTTCCATACGTACGTCGTCGAAAGGGACACGCGAAAGCGCACGACTTTTATAGTCACCGGGTAATCTCCAATCAAGACTTGCATTCGTTTTTGCAAACGCTTCATTTTCGGCGCAGAATCGTAGACGATATCGCCCTGCTCGAATCCAACCAGCAACGTGTACCTCGTTCGTTTGCCACTCTTATCGATCGTTCCTAGTATCGATGGCAGTAAGACGTTTACCAATGGTAACGCGTCGGAGTTGACTAATTTCGTGTTCAAAGTCGAACTCGGGACACCTAAAACGACGTGCACGGCTTTGAATGTATCCCTCGCCATGTCGTTACCGAACGACTGTTCTCTCACTTTCGTTTCGAAGACGATTTCCGGCGGCTCTCTCTTGTGACGAACTCTGCAGTGGTACTGTTCTTTGAGCATAATTTTTGCAACCTCGTCGCCTTCATCCGCGAGTTGTTTTAAACTTTCCACCGTGGATATTTTAGACGCTTTGGAATCGATACAGATGAACCCGTGTAAATCCGGTCTCGTGCCGAACCAATTGTGGAACTCGGGCACCTCGCCCGGGCTCAACGCGGATTTCTCTTCCCCGACTAAAGTATTCGCTCTCGGACACGCGCCGCCTAAAGAACACTGCACGTGCATTTTCAAAATCTCCTCCGTCGCGTTGTTGAAACGAAAATATCCCTGCACGTTTGGATTACACCCTCCTCTGGTTGTTTCTTCCTGAACGAAAAAACGCTTATCTCTGCTCAGCGCCTTCAAAACGTTGTCGATCCACCCTCTCGCGTGCGCGTTGTGATGCACGAACAACGCGTTTCCGTTCTTATTTACCGCGTGCCATATTAAACTTGGTAATATATCGATTTCCCCAACGTTCCGTTTTAAAACCGAGCTTCTCGTTCTCACTTTATCTTTTTCGCCGCCGTTGATGGGGAACCCGTTTTCGTCCACCTCTTCCTCGAAGTCTGGTTCGTCCTCGAAGGTTTGCGTCAACATCAACCGCTCAATCTCCGCCAAAGCGAAGGTCGGTAACGTTCCGCTCTCAAAAACGCCCTGTCGCGTTCTCGTTCGCACTTCTCGCTGCACTTTCCCCAACGCCCCAGATCCTAAATCCAACCTCTCGTCTAAAAGCGCGTATTGCAACGCGTCCACGCCTCTCTTCGCGTACACGTTTCTCCAATGTGCGACTTCGTCCTTCTCGCTCTCTAACAACGGCCCAACTTCGTACAACCAAACGACTACTTCCGGGTGCCAAAAGTGTAAACTCCCGACCAACTCTCTCACGCTCGGTAGCGTCTTCGAACACACCCCCGACACCAACACCGGATGCGTCACGAAATATTTATCCGGTTGTTTCCGAATCTCTTTCTTCGGCACGAACTCGCCGGAAATCGGGTCGATGTCGAACGAACGCACCGAAATGATTGCGCGTTGTTGTTGCGTTTGTTTCGCGGGATCGTAAATACCTTCTCGTCGTTCGTATATCGCTCGTTGCGCTCGCTTTTGAATGGATTCGTCGTTAAGAGTGCCACTACTACTACTACTAAACGCCAACTTCCTGGCGCGTTCTAAACTCAACTTTGTCAAAGACTCGTCCTCTTCCTTCATCAAATCTCTCCTCAGCCAAAACACGTTGCTCGTGAAAATGAACATGTTCAACAGAAAAATGAACAGGAGAATTCTCCGGCCGATTTTTCGACTCTGTCTCCTGTTCGCGTTCGGTTGGACGACGGTGCCTAACGTTTCCACCCAGAGCCAAAACGAATCGAGAATGTCGCTCGTTCTCGATTTCGGAGAGAGTGGGTATCCCAGTCCCATGACTACTGCTCCTCGAGTAAAGTCATCATCATCATCGTGAATATCTCATCGTCTTCAGGTCGTTGTTCTCGTTTTTATCGTCCTTCTCTTCTGTCTTCTCGCAGCATATTATGCGTGACTTACTTTATAATTTTGGCCGCAAAGAAGGGATAAAAAAAATGAGGAACTCTAGATGCTTTTGATTCGATTTCATCAAAAGTTACTACTTTTAGTATTATTACATCATCGCTTTGATTTCGGCGCGAAAATTTCTTTCCCTCCAACGCTCATGAATCTTTCCTTTGCTCTCGGAAACACGACGTCGTTTGATTTCCACGGCCACCCTCCAAACTGCGTGCGATCGAAATCTTGAAACGCTTTGCGCAGCTCTTCGTTCGTGTTCATGACCATCGGGCCGGAGGACCGAATAGGCTCTCCTATCGGTCGTCCTTGAAGGATTAAAAACGCGCATTTATTCTTGCCGCTGCTGCTACTGCTCCTACTCCTATCGCTATCTCTAATACTTTCTTGACTTTGACTCAGTTTCGTACACTTTACGGTGAACGATTGCGACGCGTCGAGTTCGCACCCCGTTCTTTTTTGAATCTTCTCGCGTCCGTTAATCATCATTTCCTCGCCTTCGACGAAATATAAATACCTGTTTGCTTCTGATTCAATTCTCGCTTTAGGAACTCGAACTTCTTCTCGGCTCTTCTCTGCGTACATTTCAACGTAAAACACGCCGACGTCGTTCGCCTCGTCGCTTGCCCACGAATTCTTAGGCGTCGCGCTCAAATTTGAGTTCACTTTAACGTCGCCAAATTGCCCGACCCACACGACAATCTCGTACTCTTTTCCTTTTTTCCTTATCTTCTTCACGTCATCTTTCCAGTGCATGACGAACTCTGGTTCGCTCATTTTCTTCCAACTCGGTAAATTTAACCAGATTTGAAAGAATCGTAACGGGTTCTCTTCGTCCGCGTTGACGAGCGGAAACATCTCCGCGTGCTGAATCCCAGACCCCGCCGTCATCCATTGCAAATCACCTTTTCCATACCTCCCCGCGTCGCCAATAGAATCTGTGTGGTCGATGATGCCATCCAAAGTCGCGGTAATCGTTTCAAACCCTCGGTGAGGATGCCTCGGGAAGCCCGGTATGCGATGTCCGTGGTAAAATCGATACGGGATATCTGGTACAAAATCTGATCCCGAACCTCTCGCATCGCCCTTTAAACCCATCTCCTCGTCCCCGGGAGGGTAAAAATCTTTATGGTACACTAAAAACAAGAACGGGTCGAGCGTTTTCATCGGTCCGTGGTTCAACCGTTCGAGCTTTTTTATCACCATCGGCACCACTTTTGCATCATTCGATGATGTTGACAAAGATTCGTCCTCCTTTTCTTCTAACGAGATTAAAACTTTTCTCACGTTTCTCGAGAAAAAAAATAAGAACAAAACCAAAAACAAGAGCTGCCGACGACGATCATCCCGAAAAATGATATCACCACCACTCATTCTGTTTTCGTCGCGTCGTCATCGATTTAATCGCATCAAAATCATCATCATCATCAACAACAGACTCTCTCCATCAGTTGGCTTTTTTTAGAGAAAAATGCACCTTCAAAATTCCTCTTTTTTTTTTCTCTTTTCGTCTCTTTCTCTTCGGCAGCATGAAAAAATTCTCATCACGCATCTCAAAAAAGAGAGGACAAAAAATAATATCATGAAAATCAGAGAAACGAGAGAAAAGGACGCACAACGAAACACTTGACAAAGAGAGAGAAGGGAAAGAAAAAAATGATGACATCCGATGTAACAACAACCAATACTCGTACGAATACTACTACTGAGAACAACATTCCGAGGATAAAAAGAAGAAGAAACAGAAGAATACTTTTTCGCAAGAATAGGACTCGAAACTACTCGTTTTTGCAACGACTCCTTTTGTTGTTGTTGTTCGTTTCTTTGGTGTTCGTGAGTGTTTCTTTGAACGACGACGATGATGATTTTGGTGGTTCCAAATCGTCCTCCTCCAGCGTGGGGATTTTTGTCCGCGCGAATCGCGTGGGACCACGACAAACGCCGTCGTCGCGCGCTGCTCTGAAAAGGATGAGCAGCGGTAGTTCTCCGCAAAAACGAGAGAAACAGAGAGAGATTCAACAAAAGGAGGAAAAACAACGCGCAAAGATGAAACTGTTGGCGAAAGAGTTGGAGGAAAAAAAGAGACGAAAAGAAGAAGACAAAGAAAGCGCGGCACCTTCTTCTGGAACACAAAAACGAAAGGAGGAAGAAGAAGTAAAGGAGGAGGAGGAAATGACGACGACGAATACGCGAGAACGAAAAGAACGAGAACAAACTTTTGTCGAAGAAGAAAAGGAGGAGGAGTTTACGAGCGCGATGATGGAACGAGATTCATCACGACGAGCAGGATCGAACGATGATACGAAAGAAGATCCCGACGACGACGAGGATGAAGTAGGAAAGGTCAAGGAAGCGCTTCCGGGGTCGCTTCCGTCGTCCGCGGAGGAAACGGAGGACGATACGACCACCGCAGAGACGCCGGACACGAAAGAAGACGAAATGAAGGAAGAGATGATGGAACAGGAAGTGGCGGAAGCGCAAGAGTCGGACGCTTTGTCGATGGGTGATTTAGGTACCGACTCTTCTGGTGGCGAAACCGATGATGACGTTTCGAAAGAAGAAGAAGAAGAAGAATTGACGGAAACGCCAAACGGGGGCGAAAGGCCGACCACGTCTCCGGAAGAAGAACAAGGTATCAACGACAGTATCATCACTTCCGGAGAAGAAGGAGACAATTTGGATGAATCTGCGGTCGCTGTAGAGGAAAAATCGACGGTGGATCCAGTCGCGGAACCAGAATTGGGTGACGCGAAGAAGGAGGAGGAGGAGGAAATAACGTCCGCCGAAGAAGGAGAAAGAATAGGTGAAAAAGCGGATGAAAAAGCGGACGAGCAACTCTCTAAATACGAAACGTTAATGAAGGAGGAGGAAGAAGTAGCGAAGATGGCAGAGGAGGAGGAGAAAAGAAGTGTGCAAGCTCAGCAGCAAACGGAAGAGGGATCAGTAGCGGCAGAAGAAGAAAAAGAAGCGCCGGGAGAGATTGAAGAGTTACCCGCGGTGAACGAAGAGAAGAAGGAAGAGGACGCGTCTCCGCAAGAACCGGACAAAGTCGTGCTCGACGGAAAATCCGACACCCACGATCCACTTTTCAAAGGCGACGGGAAAGAAGAGGAGCGATATAAAGAAGACGCTCCGATGCAAGAAGCTGACGCGCTTTCCATGGATTTTACTGATGACGATGCAACTGCTACCGACAAAGTGGAGGAGGAGCAGAAGAAAGAAGAAGAAGAAGAAAAAGTCACTGTTGAGGAGGCTCCCGCCCCTGTCCCAACGGATGAAGTAATACCGATCGAAGGAGAGGAGGAGAAGGTTGAGCAAGAGGAAGCACCGACGAAAAAAGAACAAGAACAAGAAAAGGACTGGGATAAATCGCAAGGCGTATACGAGGCAATTTTAGAAGCTGACAAAAACGAGGAAACGGTTGCGAACGCCATCGCGAGCGCCGCCAAAGGTGGTGACAGGAACAACACGGACGGAAATAACACAACTTCTTTAACAACAACAACGACAACAACAACAAAAGTTCTTGGTGGTATTCCAAAGTCGCTCGGCGTCGTGTCCGCGTCACCACTCACGAACCCGACGTTATCTTTCGCGGCGTTTCGCTTTTCCAAAAGATTAGGATACGCGTTTGCGCGTCCAGGTAAATGCATTTGCGCGGGTTCGTGCGAGTGCGCCGGCGCGTGCGGAAGTAGCATGGACTCGTTGAAAAAGCAAAGCACGGCTTTGAAAGAAGCAGGCGTCGATGCCGGTGTCTCTGTCATTTCAGACGCGTCTTTGGTGTATAACAAAGACTTGAACTTGGAGAGATGGATTGGAGAAGTCGCCGACCCGGCGGTGTATGGATTGGAGCGTTTATACGCAGCTGTTGAATATTACGTATCGACGGATGTAGATGTCGAGGACGCGACGATTTATTCAATCATGAATAAGTCGCCGTATCCAGAACTCGCGAAGTGCGACGTCTTCGATGCCATGTTTTCGCAACTTCGAGAGGACAGAAAGAACGGCAAAGCGGTGAAAGTAAACGTGGACGCGAAGGACGAAGCGAAACTCGCCGTGTTGACTGCGTGTAATGGATTCGTGAACAACCCTCAAGCGACAAAGTTTGGTGGCGGTACGTCTGCGAAAGAGATTGCGGAAAGGTTCGATGCAATCATCCCGGCGGATTCGGGATTAGACGGATTGATTTCTCTCACGTTTATGAGCGGTTTCGCAATCTCGGATTTGGCGTACGGCGCGAATGACGAAGGTTCCAAACAAAATAAAATGAGGAAAGAAATGGGCATCTCGGTCGATTTAGCCACCGAACCAGACGCGGTACTGAAAAGACTTCGCGACACGAACAAAGTGGACGAAGAATTGTATAAACAATCCACGACGTGGTTAGATGGTGTCAAGGAGGCGCATCGCAAAGCGTTCAACGCGCACAAGGCGATTGTTGAAGTATGGATCGAAGAAAGCGATCAATACTGCGAGTCATCTACTGGTAGTAGTAGAACGTGTACGCAAGACGGATCTTCTTCTTCGACGACGACGGATCAGTTTGCGGAATTGTTGGGCTCGTTCCCTGAAGCGTGTAAAGCGTCCGATCCGAAAACGCGCAGTTGCGTGGACGACTGGTGGGAGTGCGAAGGACCGGGGAGCGAGGGGAGCGCTTTTGCTGGCCAATTTTCCAAGGCATCTGCGGCGGCTACTACCACTTTAGACGCTACCGGTGGTGAAGGAGGCAGTCCGAGCAGTGGCCAAGGCAGAGCTTCTGCGGTGGAAGCGCTTTCAAACTTCAAGTATAAAGTCATGTACGATCGTGAACATCCTTTGAATAAAGCGGCGCAATTTGGCGCGCACCACTCGAAGAAATTCGCCCGAGGAACAATGAATGCCGTAAACGTCGGCGCGGGACACGCGGTGGCAAACTTTAAGAAAATACCAACCGGTGTACACGCCGGGGTTGCAATTATTTTCATATTCTCCTTGTTCGGATATTACACGTACGTGCAATACAAATCTTTACAGCCGGTGAGTTCGTTGGAGTTGAACACGTCCTCGGTGAAAGTGTTGAAATCCTTCGAGAACAAGGAGAAAGCTTTGAGAGGTATTTCCAACGTCCCCGCGGGTGAGTTGATGCGAGACGACGCGTTCTGGGGAGGCGGTTTATCGCAAAGCGAGATGGAAAGAGGCACGGCGGGAAGAGGAAGTTCGAGAGTTATCGGCGGGACACGACGCTCGAATAGAAACAGCGCCAAGAACAGAGGCCCGATGACCGAAGAGGAACTGAATTTCTACGAAGACTTGTCAGATTAAGTTAAACGCTGTTAATAATAATATTTATGCTGTACCGATATAGATTTATTTTTGAAAATACTGCTCGTGTCGGGCTTTATACTTTGCCAACGCCGTCTCCCATTCTTTTACGCCTAATCCTCTCGGCGTTCTTTGTATGGCCGGTCCTAAACCAGCTTTCGGCTCGACGCATTGACTTTCCACCGCCGCGCAGTGATCGCCCCAGTTACAATCGTCAAAGAAGAGCATCTTGTGGTATTCTATGTTCGTAAACTTCCTTAAAATTGGAAAGTGCGTCTGCGCTTTGTTCGCGCTCAACGGGGGCGTCCGTCCGATTTGCATGTTCCCGTCGAACTCCTTCTCCCATCCAATGGCAAACACCGAGGCTGCGGATACGCCGGGCGCTATTTCTAAATTCCTCAACGCGGACTGACCAATCTTCACCGCCAGCGGCGTGTCCGCGGACGATGCCGTCGCTAACCGTGCGCCCGGATATTTCCCTTCGTAATACTCCGTCAGCGCTTTCCTGCTCCCTTCGTGCATTCGTATCACAGTTCTCCCCGAGACTGCGCCGACGACGGTATTCGTTTTCTCGTCCACGATATTATCCTTCGACTCGCAAATATCGTACAACTGGTACATCTCTTGGTTCCAAAAACACGCGTCTAAATCAAACACAATCAAGTGTGGGTATCCGTTTTCGTCCGCGTGTTTTTGTGCATCAGTATCATCGTTATTACTATTATTATTTAAAGCAGCCCCGCGGTGGCGAGGGTGCATCATCGATCTACGCGAGGACGACTTTAACGACTTCTTTTTATTATTATTCTTCTTCGTCAAGAAGAAATACGTCGTTGAAATTGAAGTTGTTGAAGTTCGATTTTGCCGGCAAAAACAGTTGCAACACGACGACGAAGAAGACACCAGTAGTTTTGCCATGAACGCGTGCTCCTACTCCTTTAATAAATACTATTATTATACTACGCGCAAGGGGTGTTTATGTGTGAATGTGTTTATGATGTTTTTGTAATGTGTCTCTCATTTTTCTTAAAAGACAGACCAAAAAAGCAGATGAAAAGTTTTTCGTTTTTTTTTCTTCTTTTTTCACTCCTGCAAGAAGTTTTTGTTTCTTTCCCTCAGACAGAAAGAGTGAAGATTAACCACAGAAAAAAGAACAGAGATTCTAAGAAGAAGAAGAAGAAGACAAAGACAAAGACAAAGACAATACTAATAAGATATAATAATAAGAATGAAAGTGACGGCGTTATCGGTGTGGAAATGGCGCGGGCAAAATACGGACCCGATATGTTTAGGCAAAGCGGAAGACGTGGAAGAATTCGGCTATTTCCAACGAGCCTCGGTGCGGGAGATGCTCACGTTTATATCGAAAACGATAGTCGCGAGAACGCAACCAGGACAGAGACAATCGGTAGAACAGGATCAATATTTAGTGCACGTGATTAATAGGAACGGTTTGGCGGCGATAGCGGTGATGGATAAGGAATATCCGTCTCGATCGGCGTTTTGTGTGTTACAGAAAATATGCGACGATTATTGCGACACGTTTGGTCAAGAGCAGTGGAAAACGCTCACCGAGGACGATGTGAAAGGGAACGAAATTATGGAAGACGCGATAGTGAAGTACCAAGATCCCATGGCGGCAGATAAGATTCTAAAGATTCAAAGAGAGTTGGACGATACTAAAGTTGTTTTGCACAAAACTATAGACAGCGTGTTGGCGAGAGGAGAGAAGTTGGATAATCTCGTCGATAAGAGCACCGATTTGTCGTTAGCGAGTCAGATGTTTTATAAGCAAGCGAGGAAGCAAAATCAGTGCTGTAACTTGATGTAGTACGTAAGAACAAGAGGATGCTACTTCGAGTTCATTAGCGCATCGGCGACGAAACCACGACGACGTGACGTGAATTCTTCGTCATATATTTTAAATAGCCGAAGAGATGACGCGTGGACGGAATACGATTTAAAGAGTGTTGATAAATCTCGCGAGCGATTGGGCGATTATACGTACACTTTTTTTTAGTAAGAAGAAGAACAAGAAGACAAAGAAGAAGAGCAAGGAGAGGAGAAGACGAATTAGAAAAGCACCACCCCATTATTCAAAATATAATAGACGAGAAAGAGAGAGAGAAAGAGAGAATACGTGATGCGTACTCTACGCACCGCGCATACCATCATCACGCCGTCGTTTTTGTGTGTGAGCCCAGCACAAATCAGAACTCGATTTTTTTATAATATGCATCTGCATCATACCAGTACGAGACTCGTCCGCAAAAAAAGGGTCACATTTTGCCCCTTGAAAGTCGGCACTGAGGGATTTGCAAAATATTTCTTTTAAAGTGCTGTCACCACAATACAAATTAAAATCTCTTTCCACGTCACTTTGTACTGGTGTTGGTGTTGTTGGGCGTTCGAGAGAGAGAGAGAAAGAAAAACAACGCTCTGTTTCCTTTTCTCTTCTCCAAAATCATTCTCGCGTCGTCGCGTTGAAAAACTTCTGAATACTCTTCTTTCTGCGTGTTTAATTTTAAGAAGCCATTAATCGTGGAATATCAGAAATTGAGTTTATAGAGTCCTTTCTTGTACCGATCGAGAGCGAAAATTGGACACAACGACAACATATAAAGTAGATGACCGCGACCGCAATCGCCGGGACAACGACGACAAAAACACGTCTTAAAAAAGGTATCATCGATACTACCAGCGCTGTTACGAGCGACAACGAGAACAACAACAACAACAACGGGAGGGAACAATTTCAACAGCCTCATAAAAACTTTCCTCGATGTAGGAGTGGAACCATCGTCGATTCTTCAAAAACTCCAACGACGCAAACGAGACGTGTTTTTGGTGGTTCGTCTGTGTCTGGCCAATTAATTTTCCTTAAGAACGATTTAGATAATTTTGAGGAGGAGGAGGAGGAAAAAAATACGACACCACCCAAGAAGAACGCGAGCACACAAAAAGAAGGAAAAGAAGAGCAAGAAGAAGAATATTCGAACAAAGAAACGGCGACGAGAGAGGACGACCTTCGAGCCGGGAGCAGCGAAGAAGAGGAAGGAAATACCATCGCCGTAGAAACGGACGCGCCGCCGCGGGAGTTCAACGACAACGCTACGATAACGAAATCGAAATTATTGAGCGAGGGGAGCGAGCGTGAAGGAAGTCAGAGAAAGAAACGAGGTCGACCGAGGAAGAACGACGTGTTTGAAGACGTGTTCGAAGACGAAAGAAGAGCGCAAGAGGAGAAGGATAGACGGGAAGCGATGCGAGTGCTGTTAGAAGCGGCGGAAAAAGATGATACCGATGGTGCTCGTCATATTCAGAAGAAGGCGAAAACGACGACGACATCGAATGGTAATAAGAAGACTTCTTTAAATAACGCCGTGGATGTGAATGATGCTCATACCAAGGCTACGAATGGCGGCGTTGATAAAGAGGATGAGAAACTTCGGGGAAGACCGGATATTACCGGTATCGAAAAACTCGCCGCGGATGCTTTGAATAATATTTTACCGAACGCTTCGACGAGCGAAAGAATGGCGCACATCAACACATTCATGAATAAAGGAGCGAGCGGAAATAACGGACAGACCAAAGCGAGTCAGAAAGGACAACAAGACAAACAGCAACAAGAACTAAATAAGAACGAAAAAAATATCGTCGCTTCGGGAAAAGACTACTCGCGTCTGTTGGAGGAAAAGCGAAACGAGCTCAGTAAGAAAAAGCCAGAAAAAGAAAAACGGAAAAGAGACGACATTGTCGAAGATGCCGACATATCCGTCGAACAGTCAACTTTGCACAAGACGTATAAAGAGGCTCTACAGAGAATGCGAGAAGAGAACGTTCGACAAAGTCGGGACCAGAAACAACCATCGATTAAGAGTAAAAGTACCGCTCTCAACGCCGTCACGGCGGCACAAGTCAAACTGCAAAAGAAGAATGTCGCTGCTGCTGCGGCTGCCGCCAAGGAGGCGAGTAGACAGCAGCACGTATTGGCACAACAACAAAAGCAACAGCATGCTTCTTTTCTTCCTCAAACGCAAGAGGAATTGAAAAATCTTTTGTTCCTTCAACAAATCCAATCGCAAGTTGCGCTTCAAACTCAGCCGCAAGTGAACATAAATGCGGCGTTATTGCATTTACTCTTGGCGGGTGGCCAAGGTAGTATCCCTAGCATTGGTGGTATGGATCTTAATCAACCGATTCAGAATCTTCTCGCGCCAAACTTACTAAGCATGTCCGCCGCGCACCTTTCGAACGGTAACGGTTTGCACGGTGGCGGCGGTGCCGGTATGTCTGGCGCCGACTTTGCGGTTCCACCAAGTCGCTCGTCGCAGAAGATGAATAACTCTTCATCGAAGAAGAAGGAAGAAGGTTCTCGAAAAGGAGCGGATCACTCGTCATCAATACTCATGCCTTCGGTCAACGCTACCGCGTTTAAGAAACGCATCCGCGTCGTGGTTGACGAACTCATGAAGAAAATTCGAAAGAAGATTGCTTTGAAACTCGCGCTCTCCGAGGCAGGCATCGAAAAAGAGTTGAACCTCCTCGAAAGTGGCAGCGAGTTGCACGCGTCGTTATGTTCCTTCTTTGAGCTCCATTGATGCTTTTTACGACGAAAAAGCGACGGACACACCACTATGCATATAATAATAATAGAACTTAAACTTCTTCGAATTGCTTAATGAAGAATTTAATTGTACACAGATTTGAGCTTGTTGCGTTGAGATAGGTTGCTGCCGCCAAATTTTAATAACAACAACAGCAGAGAGCATTTATTACGCATACCACTTACTCCTCCTCGTGCTCCTGCTAAACGCGTCGTCGTCGAAGAGAAGAAGAAGAAGAGGAGCTTTTATATTATGCGTTTGTTGAAGAAGTCTGGTTTTTTTGAGAAGACAAAAACCACCACTTTAATAAAATTCTCTCTTCTTTTGTTTTTTTGTCACTCATTTTTTTGGGCTCGATTCTTCTCTGCACGCAAAAAAACTTCATTTTATCTCCTCAAACAACAAAGGTTTTGTAAGCGCAAAACTCTTCTTCTTATTCGTCGTATTCGAGGACAGATACTACACTCTCTGATACGAAGAAGAAGATAAAGAAGACATATAACAACGTAATATAATAATGGGATTCTTCTTACCAATTTCCGGTTCCGTGTCCCAAGCGGTCGTCCATCCGAACGTCATTTTCAACGTCTGCGACTCGTACGTGCGCCGCAACGACAACGTGGAACGAGTGATCGGCACTTTATTAGGCCACTACGACGCGAAAACAAACAGATTGGAAGTGACGAATTCGTACGCGGTGCCACACAACGTGCAACAATCCACCGGGCAGGTTTTACTGGACGTGGAATTCCACCGCGCGATGATTGAGTTACACGCGAGAGTAAACCCGAAAGAGATTGTGATTGGATGGTATTCCACCGGGGACGGGATCGTCCCGGCGTCGAGTTTAATACACGAGTTTTACGCCAAAGAGATGGGCATGAACATCTCCGCGCCGTTGCATTTAACCTTCGACGTGGAGTTTAAGGATACGGATAATTTGGTCAGAGCTTGGGTCGGCAGGAGTTTAGATTTTGGCGTCAGTTCGCTCGCGCGAAGGCGAGAGTTGGAAAAGAAAGAAGCAGTAAAAAGCGGGAAAGAGGAAAAGAAAGAACATCAAAACGAAGACGAGGACGAGGACGACGAGGACGAGGACATGGGCATGTCTTCCGCGTGTTTCCAAGAAATCGCGTGCGTGACGAACTTCGAGCTCGCGGAACGCGTCGGCTTTGACGCGTTGAGCGCGACGAAAACGGAAAAGAACGCGGAAAACTCGAGCGCCGTGGAAGGTTTGAAGAAAACCGTGGAAAAGATTGAAAAGTTACTGGACGAGTGCAAAATACGCGCGGAAGAAAACGGAGGGGAGAGTTCTTCAATAGTCGTTGGAAATTCTAGAGTAGGTAGGCAAGTCGCCGAGGTTCTCCGAGCGACGCCGCAGTTGACAAACGACCAGTTCGCCCGAGTCTTTGGCGAAAGCGGCAGAGATTGCATGATGGTTTCGTACGTCGCCAACGTCGCCAAGGTTCAACTCCAATTGGCCGAGAAGTTGAACACCGCCAGCTTTTTGGTTTAATTTTTACCTCTTCTTCTCCTCACTGAGAAGATGTAAATAGTAGAGTTTAATATAAATTTAGCACAGAACGTATGAAGACTCATTTAAGTTGCGCATAAAGTTCTCTCCTCCGACCATCTTCTTCGCCGCCGCCACCGCGACCCGTCGCTTTTCTGGCCTTTCGCCCTGCTCAAGACAAACACCAACACCACCAACACAAAAAGAAAAAGAAAAAAGGAACAAAAAAGACGTCATAATCGCACCCAAAAAAAAAACTCTCCCCTCCTTTGCTCTCTCTCTCTCTCTCATCTCTCTTTTGCAAAATGGGGAACGCCCAAAGCCAAGAAGGAGGAGAGAATAACGGAGGAGGAGGACAAGGGCAATCATCACAACTCCACATCTCTCCGAGAGACTCTTTGGAGGATAAGATGGAATCTTTAGTCATCGTCCCAGACGTGATTGTAACTCGAGAGGAGTTGATGAGATATACCGGGGGAGGGACTAATCATTCTCAGGAAAAGAGGATATATTTGTGCTGTAAAGATATCGTCTACGACGTGACCGCGGCGAAAGATTTCTACGGACCGGAAGGACCGTACGCGAATTTTGCGGGGAGAGACGCCTCGAGAGCGTTAGCGCTGATGTCTTTGAAAATCGAGGACGTGGAGAATACGGATTTGTCGGATTTGGATGACGAACAGCTCTCAGTGCTCAACGATTGGGAGCGAAAGTTCAAGTCGAAGTATAAAATCGTCGGGAGGTACCAGGCGTAGGCTTTTGGAAGAAATAAATAGAAAGAGAATATAGGAGGATTAAGAAGCGCGGCATCGTACACACCACACTACACCGAGAGAGAGGGAGAGAGTTATTTGTAATTATATAAAAAATTCAATTTTACCATTTCAAAGACGCAAACGCTTTCGTCACGTCTTGTTTTTGTCTCGTCCCATCTTTATTATGCTGCTGCTGCTGCTGCGCGTCTAATTCCGCTAAAGCTTGTAAACCTGGTCCGGTCATTGGAGCTTTTGGTGCGTCGTAGTTTGTCCTCGCCGTCGTCGTCGTCGCTGCCGCTGTCGTCGTACCTGCCATGGACGAAAAGAACGCGTCGTTCGTATCGCTCGCGGCATCGACCATGAACAGCGAAGCGTCTAATCCTCCCGACTGAAAGGATGAAGAAGGAGGAGGAGCAGGAGGAGGAGCCGTGGTGGTCTCACTAGTAGTTCCGAAGAACGAGGCGTCCATTTCGTCCAATTGCTTCAAAATCTCGCCCGCAGATTTTTTCACCGTATCTTTCACGCCTTTGATTTCCATCGTCTTGCGAAGGGTCAACTTTACGTTTTCATCCTCTTTCAACGCGTGCGCTAAAACGGAGTCTCGTCGAGATAACGCTTTAGACACACAACCCAGCGCTTTTTTCGCGCACTTCCATCCAGATTGCGCGTCCATGAGCTCAGCGTCGTACCCGAAGGCTATTTTATCAAGCAGCGCTCGCACGATTAAAGATACTTCTAATCCTTTCCTGTCGATGTGTTCAAAGAGTTGCGCGAGTTCGGCTTCGTCGGGGACGAGCTTTACTCCGGCAACGCCACACAACGAGTCGACTCGTTTTTGTTCCTCGGATCCATCCAACGGTATTAACGTTGGCATTGCTGATGGTGGCGGTGGTGATTGTACCATAGCTCTCGTAGGACCGGTACCTTTGAGCACCCACTCCGACGCTTTCTGCCGCCGCTTCACTTCTGAATCGGATTGTTGTTCTCCTTGGCGCGCACTACCGCTATTACTAAAATTCGTCGCCATCCCGAGCAAATCCGCCAGAGGATCTGAAGACAACGGTGTTGGTGTCATCGTTGTTTGCTCTGCTTTTATTTCTGGTTTTACTTTTGCTATTTCTTCCTCTTCCTCCGGTTTCCCCCACGGTCCGCTCGCGGTCGTTCCACTTCTTCCTCCTCGCATGGCATCCGCCAACGATCCACCGGTCATCTCAGACTTTTCGTACGTTTCGTCCACTTTCGTTCGATGTTTTTCTTTCTCCTTTGCGATTTCGTTCACTTGCGCTCCGATTTTCTCCGCCACGTTCATCGCCGTTCCGCCCGCCGTGCGAAGCAAACCGGACGCGACTTCGAGACCGGTGAGCGAGGCTTGTTGCGAGTGTTGTTGCGAGTGTTGTCCGGATATTCCGACAATTTTCGCGGAATCACTCCCTCTGTTACTACTCTCGCTACCAATCGCGCTCCCGCTCGTTTTCGTCAAATTGCCGAACAGACACTCCGTGGTGTCCTTCGCGTGTTCGAACGTTTTTTTACCAAAGTTCTCCCCGTTATCGACGACGATATCTCCTAGTATCTTTGCCACGCGTTTGCTCAGACATAACTTCATCTCCTCCGGTCCTTCTCTCGCTAAAATCGACGCCAGCTTCAACGCTTTCACTCGAACGTTTTGAGAATCGTGTTTGATTCGTCTCGTCACGTGTTCCGCGCAGTCGTCGATTAAATCTTTCTTAATCGAAAAGCAATCCTCTCTCGCGAACTGCAACATGCCGTGAATGTTTGAAGCGTTGATATCGTCCACGCATAATTGGTCCACGGACGCGTGCAGACGCATTTTGTGCACGATGTCCATCTCTTCTTCTTCTTAACAAAGAAGCGCGTCAAACTTGTGTCGTCGTAACGATTTTTTAACGATGACGATGAGAGAGAAAAAAGGGTGCCTTTCTCAAAAGACGCACGCGCAGTACAAATAATACACCATAGGTACATCATCGAGGGGCTTTTACACGACCATACTATAAATAGAAGAAGAAGTCTGAACTACTTTTACTACCTACTAAAACGACTCTCTCTCTGCATCTCTCTCTAACAACCTAAACGACTCCAGTGGCTCATTTTCTTCACGATTTTCCTGTTCTCTTCCACGGTATCTTTCGCGTTTTGCATCTGCGCCGAGGTTCTTTGCAACGTTTCTCGTTGGCGTCGCAGGTTTTCTAAAGTGTCTCTCCCAGCTTGTTCAGCGCGTTCGGCTTGTTTTAAACTGTCTTCTAAAGCGATGGCGGAACGGTTGGCGGCGAGGGTGGAGTTTCGAGCGGCGTTGATGTCGTAACGAGTGTTGTCGGTATTTCTGTTGTTATTGTTGTCGTTGTTGTTTGGAAGCGATGATGTCATCGTCGTTACTGTTGGTGTTATCGTAGCGAACAACGCTTTCCTCCGCGCGTCGTCGTCGTCTTCTTTTTCCTCTTCGTTTTTCTCGTCCAAATCTCCTTCGAACACGCTCTGCTCTCCGGTATTATTATTCGTCGTCGCGTTCTCGTACCCGTACCTTCGCAAGCGTCGAATCTCCTCCTCTTCTCGCCGTTCTCTTTGCCTCTGCGCGTCGCTATATCTTTCTTCATTTTTAGTCGTAGTCGTCGTGGTAGTAGCAGCAGTCGTCGCGGCGAATTTCTTCACCGCCGTCTTGGTCTTCGTCGCCACTGAGTCCATCTTCTTCTTCGCCTTTTCTAAATACATCTTCGCCGACTTCTTCCAATACACAAACTGGTCTGTTTCTTCGCGCAACGCCTCTCTGACGATGTCCTCTCGCTCTTTTCTCGACGCGTCTTTTTGCGGTTCCGGGATTAACGGTGGTGGTATTCTTCTTTTCTCGTCGTCGTCGCATTTGAAACTCGTCAAGTGTTTCCTCACCTCCTCCAACTCTCTTCGTATCGTTCTCGTTTCTGTTTTAAACACGAGGACGATTTTGGTCTCGTTCTTGTTGTTGTTCTTGTTCTTGTTGTTGTTGTTTGCGAATACTAAAACTCTCCTCTCGATTTCTGCGACCGTCGCAGAGCACTCCTCGAGCGTTCGCTCTAAACTCTCCGTCATCGCCGCATCTCTCTTCTTCTTCTTCTCGTTTACGTCCTCGTTCTCGTTCTCGTTCTCGTTCTCGTTCCCAACAAAATTGTTTCCGGGGTGGTGAGTAAAAAATCCAATCCGCGCTTCCGCGACCGTCCTTCTCGCGTGCTCTAACAAAGAGCGACACTTGGAGAGCAACAAAGAAATCTCTTTTTTTTTTCGTCGTTGCTGTTCTTTCTCTTCTTCTTCTTCTTCTTTGTCTTCTTCTTCTTCTTTCATGACGACGAGTATTCCTCTCGCCTGTGTGTGTGTGTGCGCGCACGAAAAGAAGTTTTTCTGCTTTTGGGGAAATCCACACTTTTCTCTTTACGCAACACACAAGCAACGGAGAGAGATGTTTACTCCTACTCTCACCAAAAGTTACTCTTCGAAGAACACCGCCGCTGCTGCGACGACTCCTGAAAAGACGACTCGTCGCGCGACTTTTAAGAGGAGGCGCAGAAGAGCAGTCGGGGTTGTTTTTACCAACACCAGAGCGTCTTCATCGTCGTCGTCCTCATCAGCAAACGAGGGGGGTGACGTCGAAAGTGTTCAGAATGCGACGAAGAAAAAAACGTGCGTAATAACCGGCGCGAATACCGGCATCGGGTACGAAACGACGCTGGCGATGTTACAAAAAGACTACAAAGTCATCTGCGCGGTTCGCAATAAAGAGAAAATGGAAAAAGCGAGAGAGAGTTTAGCACAAACGCTCGGTGTTAATAGTGGATTAGTAGATATAGAAATCGAAGAGTTGGATTTGAACGACCAGAACTCCATCGAAGCGTTCGCGAAGAAGTTTATGGATTCAGAAAACGGCTTGGACGTTTTAATCAACAACGCGGGCGTTATGGCCACGCCAGAGATGAAGACCAAAGATGGGTTTGAATATCAAATCGGCGTAAATCATCTCGGGCATTTTAAACTCACGAACATGGTGTTGCCGAAACTGTTGGAGAGTCAGCGAGACGCGAGAATAGTCAACGTGTCGAGCGAAGCGCACAGATTTGGCAAGCTGGAGAAGAACGATCTGTTTTACGAGAAAGCGGGGAGTTACAACAACTGGAAATCGTACGGTCAGTCGAAATTAGCGAACATTTTATTCGCGAACGAGTTACAGAGGAAATTAGAACGAGAGAAGGACTGTGATTACGTCTCGGTTAATTCTTTGCATCCGGGGGCGGTGGATACGGAATTGGGAAGATACCTCTACGACATGGATAAAAAGCCGCAATGGTACGAAGAAATCATCTTCAACATCATACGCCAAACGATGAAAACGCCCGCTCAAGGTGCGGAAACCTCGGTCTATCTCGCCTCCGATCCGACCGCGAAACAATATCGCGGCAAATATTTCGATAACTGCAAAGAGAAAGTCTCGACAAACGCCGCGAGAAACGAAGAAGACGCCAAGTGGTTGTGGCAAAGAAGCGCCGAGTTAACCGGCGTCGATTTCTTTTGAATCCTCGTTTTGTCTTCGCGCATAAATACACGTACATAGGTTTCTAGTCGTTTCTATTATAGAGTTTAATTTTTAACCACCCTCATCGTGTGCGTATATTGATGATTGTTCGTTCCGAGACACTCGTTTTACGTTTCATTCAACACGACACGACAACTTCACAAATCATCACTCGAAAGAGAAGAACACAGAAGAGTACACACACACACACACACAAACACACAATCTTAAAAAGAATAAGAATAGTTTGAACGCAACAACAACACTAACGTTTCCGAAAAAAAGATGCGATTAACCGTGTGCAATCAAACGAACGAATCCAACATCGCGCAAATAGAGATAGATTCGAACGCGCCTTTGGTGAATTTGCAAGCCATGATTGCCATCGAGTTGAACATTTCCGAAGAGAAACAAATATTGATGCACAACGGGAAAGTGTTAATTGGAGACGACGATATTGTTGAGACGAACGCAGAGACGAGCACGATCGCATCTAAAGGGTTACAAAACGACGATATGATTTTAGTCACGGAGAAGCAGCAAAGACAACAACAACCGATGATGAGTATGGGTGGTGGAGTCGGTCAACAACCTTCATCGCGAGGAGGCGTTCCTCAAACTCCAGAAGAGCTAGAAAAGCAGTCGAGAGAAATGATGGCTGATTTGAAACGAGAAATGGAATATGGGGACTCGTCGTTACCTCCAGAGCTGGTAACGATTCTCAGAGAGGACGACGTGAAGGCGTTTACGGAATACGTGATGAAAGCGAACACGCGAACACGCGAATCGAAGAGGAAAGAAGCGGAGATGTACGCGAGACTGGAAAGAGACCCGTTCGACGTTGAGGCGCAAAAAGAAATAGAACGAATTTTAAAACAAAAGCGGAACGACGATATGTACGAGCAAGTGATGGAAGATACGCCAGAGCTGATTTGGGGACGTGTGACTATGTTATATTGCAACATGGAGTTGAACGGACACAAAATGAAGGTGTTCATCGATAGTGGAGCGCAGATGTCCATCATGGGTTTAGACTGCGCAAGACAGTGTAACTTAGAAAAGGATATTGACGAACGCTTTAAAGGTACCGCGGTAGGCGTGGGGACGCAGAAAATCGTCGGAAGAGTGCTTCAAGCGCAAATTAAGGTCGGCAGTACGTTTTTAGCGTGTTCTCTTTCCGTGTTAGAGGGACAAAAGATGGAGTTTATTTTTGGTTTGGACATGTTAAAGAGACATCAGTGCGTGATTGATTTGAAGAAGAACGTCCTGAAGATTGGCACAACTGGTGAGGAGATTCCGTTTTTAGGCGAAGGGGACATTCCGAAGCAACATGAAGATCAAGAAAACCTGAAACAACAAGACGCGATGATGAACGCCACCGACGAGAACAAGAATAAGAACGACACCACGAAAGTTATAGCACCACCACTAGATGACGTCGCCGCTGAAGTGAGCGGAGTGCACGAACGACCGTCGCGTCCGGCAACGACAGAAATTTCCGGCGTCGTCTCTCCCCCAATCGCCGGCGGTGGTTTAGGAGGAGCTGGAGGAGAAGGAGGAGGAGGAAGAAGCGCCTTTCCGGAAGCCGTGGTCGCCAATTTAATGCAGCTTGGATTCTCTCGCGAACGAGTCGTCCAGGCTTTAGAAGCGACCGGGGGGAACGCGGAAACCGCTGCCAGCTTATTGTTTAGCGATTAATTTGTTGATGTGTGCATCGTGTGCACGTGTGCAGCACATACCTATACCAGTCGCGGTGTCTTACCTAGAATTTTTGAATACGAGAAAAACACAAACCTCCTCTGCGTTTTCATCACTTTTGAGCATTTTATTCGTTTTTTGAAAAAAAAAAGGGGGGGTCTGTTTTGCCACGTGGAATGATGATGAAATCTCTTCATTCAAATTCTCAATTCTGTTGTAAACATGTGGGCTTCTCTTACATCTTCGCAAAAGGTATTATCGCTCGAGACACTTTGCCAAAAGCGAAGGAGTAGTTTTTAGTTCATTCATTTTTATTCTTTCTGTCGTCGTCGTTCATAAATTTCGTCGTTGTTTCAAAGTAAAGAAAGTGAATTGGAGAATTGAGTAAATTCGACAATTATTACTACGTACGATTGGAATAATTCAAATACTTAAATTACCGGTGCTCTCATTCAATTCAACACTCAACGTACACAACAAACAGGTCATCCTGGTTTCCAACTTGATGGGGTTATACTACGCCGTCATGCTTTTGGGCGACAAAATCGGTTTACCGATCGAAAGTTTCGGCGCTAAGTTCTACGGCTTGAAAAAAGCGTCCGTCGTCCAAGCGTCTGGAGCGTCGTGGACTGGGGTGTTTTTGTGCACCATCCTCGCGGATGCGTTTTACGTCTGCTTCAAGTGCTCTGAAGGCGCGAGATTGAGATACTGCAACACGGCCTTAATCATGGCGTGCCAACGATTGACTTTGCAAATCGCGCATTCTACTCAGTCTATTCGAACCGTCGCCATTCCGGTGGTTGCCAAAGAATACACGGCTGGCCTCATCTCCTCCTTCGTGTTCATCGGTTTGTTTTCGTCCGTCAGCTCAACCTCTCGCTTGCCGGCGGGCTCGGTTTGGTACAAACCGGCGACGACCACGGCGAAGTGTCTCTTCGGCATGACTCTCGGATGCCTCGCGTTTTTCCTTCAAATGATCACGACTGACTTTTTGGCGGCCGTATCGAATGTGAAAGGGAAGAGAACCGCCGTCGAATACGCGCAACTGGACTGGTGCGCCGTCATGTTGATGGGTCTCATCTTCGGTTTGCTTTTCGCTCAAATGTACTTGACTGAGAACGAGCAAATTGGTTTCGCCAAGGTTCGCGTCGGAGCTATCTTGTCCATGATGTACTTGGCGTACACCGAGAAAGCCATCACGCCGTGCAAAAACTACAAAGAAAGCATGCGAATGATGGGCGCCATCCTCGCCTTGGCGGTTTACGCCGCGCACGGCAAAGACATCATGAAAAAGTTGAAGCGGGCGTAAAGAAACAACAACAGATTCATTACTGATCAATCTATCGTCACCTTTCGTTGTTGTATTTTACGATGATGATGGTGCTGATGATGTGGATTATACTTTTATACACTATTTAAAACCAAACAAATGAAAAAAAAAGAATAAATCCGGGAACGCTTTTGTCGATTTGCGATTGCCGTCTAAATTGTTATACAAATATTACATTTATTATATATATTTCCTACTACGCGTACCAAGCTTTCCCTGCGTTTGCATCGTAAAACGCTTTCGCGGTTGTTTTCTTCACGAAATCGCCGATCAGAGTGTTCACGCCAGCTTCTCGAATCCGCACCTCTGCGTACTCTCCTTTCTTACTTTCATCGTTGTTCATGAATACGACGCGTTTCCCGTTATCTGCCCTTCCCGTTGCTTTTGCATCGTCACGTTTACTCGTTCCTTCGACTAAAACCAAGTGCGTCTTCCCGATTTCGCCCTTTGCTTTCTCTTTGGCCGCTTCGCGGAACGTTTCAATGACTTCTGCTAATCGTCTCTGTTTTACTTCTTCGGGCACGTCGTCGGTTAATTTTTTCGACGCTGCCGTTTTCTCTCGCAAAGAATACGCGAACGTAAACGCCTGTTCGTATTGCACTCGCTTTAAAAGTGAAATGGTGTCTTTGTGTTCCTCTTCAGTTTCTCCACAAAAACCAGAGATAAAATCGGAACTAAACGCGACGTCTGGGATGATTGCTTTCGCCTTGTCGATTAAATTCATGTACGCTTCGCGCGAGTATCCTCGATTCATTCGTTCAAGCGCAGACGTCGATCCAGACTGCGCCGGCATATGTAACAACTTTGAAGCGTTTGGTGTATCGGAAATCGTTTGGAGCAGATTATCCGGAAAATCCTTGGGATGCGGCGATGTAAATCGGACGCGTAATTCCGGCGAGATGGCGCACACGTCCTTCAACAATTTAGCGAAATCGTACTCATGATTCCTACTCGGCACGTACACGCTCTTGAATCCTTCGGCATATACTTCGTTCGACGTCGTCGTTGTTGCGGTGTTTGAAGACGACGACGACGACTCTTCCTCTGCGGCTGCGGCGTGCGATTTATCCGAATAACTGTTTACGTTTTGTCCGAGCAAAACAATCTCGCGCGCATTTTCCTCGTAAAATCTTTTCTTCGCTTCCTCTAATATCGACGCCGAATCCCGCGAACGCTCTCTCCCGCGCGTGAACGGAACGATACAAAACGCGCACATATTATCGCAGCCTCTTTGTATGGTTACGAACGCGGACGTGCTCATATCTTCCACTCGACCTCTTCGCATGGGGAAAATCTCCGAATACGTTTCCGTCGTCGATAACTCGACGTTCATCGTCTCCGTAATCTTCGGCTCGAATCTTTTTCGCGACGATTCGTTTCCATCGTCATTCTTCTCCTCGTTGTCATCATCCTCTTTCTTCTTCTTCT
>JACLAB010001121.1_pt1 | contig 50999 bp, 28 predicted proteins | sample 8027921 | NCBI WGS metagenome assembly JACLAB01 (sample SAMN15725117, study PRJNA655200) | protist metagenome | isolation source: fluorescence activated cell sorting (FACS) single amplified genomes of... | place: USA: West Boothbay Harbor, Gulf of Maine | collected 2000-07-19 | reverse complement strand
GGTTGAGGTCTTGCCCAAGCAAGCCATTGAAACCCTTGGTAGCCTTGATATCTTAGTGAACAACGCAGGTATCACCCGAGATAATTTATTCATGCGGATGTCAGATGAGGAATGGCAATCTGTGATCGATGTCAATCTCACCGCCACAATGAAGCTGTGCAAAGGCGCTTTGCGTGGTATGATGAAGTCCCGGTGGGGGCGGATTATCAATATCAGCTCGATCGTGGGCGCGACGGGCAATCCCGGTCAAGGCAATTATGCGGCCTCAAAAGCTGGAATGGTTGGAATGTCAAAATCACTGGCCTATGAGGTGGCCAGCCGTGGTATAACGGTAAATGTGGTCGCGCCAGGGTTTATCGCGACCGCAATGACGGATAAATTGACTGATGATCGCAAAGAGGCAATTTTAGCACAAATCCCGGCGGGGCGGATGGGCGCCGCGGAAGATATTGCCAGCGCAGTTGCGTTTCTCGCAAGCGATGGCTCAGGCTATGTGACGGGCAGCACTTTGCATGTGAATGGTGGCATGGCGATGATTTAGCGCGCGCCCAAAAGGGCGCGAACCGTTCAGCTAGACGGAAAAACCCAGAAGTTTTTAGATTTGACCGAAAAAGGCATATTTTTGCCGAAATCATTTGCCTAATTAATAAGCTGTGCTATAGGCGGCGCAGAAGTGCCAGCGCGTGTTTGGCAAGGGCTCTTGACTGGTTGGCGCCTGTGGCTTAGGGAAACCACAAAACAGGTAAGACCCGCTCGCAGAGTGGTTAACTGGGCTCGGCCCGCATAAAATGAGGAATGAAATATGAGCGATATCGCAGACCGCGTAAAAAAGATTGTTGTGGAGCATCTTGGTGTTGAAGAAGATAAAGTTGCCGACAATGCATCATTCATTGATGACCTTGGCGCCGACAGCTTGGACACAGTAGAATTGGTCATGGCTTTTGAAGAAGAGTTCGGAATTGAAATTCCTGACGATGCCGCAGAAAACATCCAAACATTTGGGGATGCCGTTAAATTTATCGGTGAAGCGTCCTAAGCTTGCACCCTTAAATGCTGAATTACGCCTCTGTCAGAAATGGCAGAGGCTTTTTTTATTGCAAATCCGAAGTGCTAATTCTTGTGATTTCCAACAAATAGTCTTATTTAAAGAGCCTGAGTTTATAGGTAAAATAATTACATTAGAAGGACGGGCTGATGCGTCGAGTGGTTGTCACAGGTCTTGGAATGGTAACGCCTTTGGCGAATGGCGTAGAGGCCACGTGGTCACGCATCTTGGCCGGACAATCCGGTGCAGGCTTAATCACGCGGTTTGACGCCGAGCAGGTTGCAACGAAGTATGCCTGCGAAGTGCCGCTTGGCGATGGCAGCGGCGCAAGCTTTAATGCCGATGATGTCCTAGCGGTCAAAGAGCAGCGGAAAATAGATGATTTTATCCTTTATGGGATCGCTGCCGCTGTTGAGGCAGTTGAGGATTCCGGCTGGATGCCCGAAGATGAAGCGGGGCGTCTGCGCACCGGAGTTATGATCGGATCGGGAATCGGTGGGCTTAATTCGATTGCCGAGACCGCCATTTTGATCAAAGAACGCGGACCACGTCGGGTTTCGCCGTTTTTTATCCCGGGAGCGTTGATCAATCTTGTCTCCGGACAGGTGAGTATTCGTTTTCGCTTTAAAGGCCCAAATCACTCGGTGGTGACCGCCTGCTCCACGGGGGCGCATGCGATTGGCGATGCCGCGCGGTTGATCCAAACCAATGATGCAGACGTGATGGTGGCCGGAGGTGCCGAAGCCGCAATTTCCGAAATCGGAATAGCCGGGTTTAACGCTTGTAAAGCGCTATCGACCAATTATGCCGATAATCCCCAAGCGGCCTCGCGCCCTTATGATCGCAATCGTGACGGCTTCGTGATGGGCGAAGGCAGCGGCGTCGTTGTGCTGGAAGAATATGAGCACGCTGTTGCGCGCGGCGCCAAGATATACGCTGAAGTTTTGGGCTATGGGCTATCTGGGGATGCCTATCATATTACCGCCCCTTCTGAGGATGGCGAAGGCGGAGAGCGCGCCATGCGCGCTGCGCTGTCTAAAGCCGCATTGCAACCAGAGGCGGTTGATTACATTAACGCGCATGGCACTTCGACAATGGCGGATGTGATTGAATTGGCGGCAGTGGAACGCATGATGGGTGAGGCGGCTTCAAATTTAACAATGAGCTCAACAAAATCCGCCACTGGCCACCTTTTGGGGGCTGCCGGCGCCATTGAGGCCATCTTCACCATTCTGGCAATTCGCGATCAAGTGGCCCCACCAACAATCAACCTTGATGATCTGGCGGTGGAAACAGCGGTTGATTTGGCGGCAAATAAAAACCGTCCGCGCAAAATTGACGTTGCACTTTCAAACTCATTCGGTTTTGGAGGCACTAACGCCTCACTCGTTTTGGGCAAAGCCCGCTAATGTGGCGAAGCGCAGCGTCCAATGCGCTGACCTTTCTAATCTTGGTGTTTCTGCTGATCGGAGCGCTCGCGCTTTGGGGGCAGGCGCAATATTTTGGGGCAGGTCCGCTTTCTGAAGCAAAATGTTTGCTGGTTGACCGTGGTCAAACCATGCGCAAATTATCGCAGAAATTAGACGAGATGGGCGCCCTGTCACAACCTGCGATATTTCGTATTGGCAGCGAGTATGAAAACAAAACAGCGCAATTAAAGGCAGGCAGTTTCTTAATTCCCCAAGGGTCTTCAATGCGCGAGATTGCAGATATTGTAACCCGCGGTGGGGCAAATACCTGCGGTACTGAGATCGTGTTCCGCTTGGGAATTAACACAACGCAAGCTCAAATACGCGAAATGGATCCCGTCACGCAAAAACTGATCGAAATCGATAGTTTTGAACTGTCACAAGCGCCACCCGCGGCTTATAAAAAAGCGATTGCTCTCCCGGGCTTGCGCTTCCGTTTAACCATGGCCGAGGGCATAACCTCTTGGCAGGTGGTTGAAGCCCTATCAAATATTGATATTTTAACCGGTGATATTCTTGAAATTCCGGCCGAAGGCAGCCTTGCGACGATCAGTTATGAGCTGCGAAATGGAGATACAAGAACCGGGCTGTTGCAGCGCATGATCCAAACCCAAGAAAGCTATTTGGGTGAGGCTTGGGCCTTGCGCGCCGAGGGTTTGCCTCTCTCTACGCCCCAAGAGGCGCTGATACTTGCCTCGATTATCGAAAAGGAAACCGCCATGGCTGCCGAACGACGGCTCGTGGCCAGCGTGTTTATCAACCGTTTAAACAGAGGCATGCCGCTGCAAACCGATCCAACGGTGATTTATGGCATTACGAAAGGTCAAGCTGTGCTGGGGCGCGGCTTGCGGCGCAGTGAATTGCGCAAAGATACCCCTTGGAACACGTATACGAATAAAGGATTGCCCCCGACGCCGATCGCCAATCCTGGTAAGGCGAGTATTGAAGCCGCGTTGAACCCCGAGACGACAAATCTGGTGTTTTTTGTTGCCGATGGCACGGGCGGGCATGCCTTTGCCGAAACGCTGGCAGAGCATAATAAAAACGTCGCCAAATGGCGAAAAATTGAAGCCGTGCAATCAGAATAGCCAAACCCGTTCAAAATTATTTAACGTCGGCTAATAGACGTTCAAATCTTAGATCGAACCCGCTTCGACCATATAGTTATTTGCCGTGCACATGGCTGCATCATCTGAGGCCAAGAAGAGAACCATGCGCGCCACATAGACCGGATCGATCAAGTCGGGAAGGCATTGCCTTTTACGCTGATTTTCCAAACCTTCCGGCGTGACCCAAAGGTCTTTTTGGCGCTCGGTCATAATCCAGCCTGGTACAACGGTATTGACCCGAATGCGGTGTTTTCCCAAATCACGCGCCATCGTTCGGGTCAGGCCATGCACGGCCGATTTTGCGGTCGCATAGGCTGGAAACCCACCGCCTGCTTCCCACCATGAATTCGAGCCGATATTTATGATAGACCCGCCACCGCGTTCAATCATTCCTGGCGCAAGATGTTGTAATGTAAAGAATTGGTGACGTAAATTTGTGGCCATGCGTTCGTCCCAATACTCAACCGTAACATCCTGCCAATCATGTCGGTCATCTCTTGCGGCATTGTTCACCACCACATCGGCGCTACCAATCCGGTCAGTCAACGCATCCAAGGCTAATTTAAGCGCAGTAATATCGCGCAGGTCACAAATTTCAAACGCGACATCTGGGCCGAGCATTTCAGCCAATTCTGCGCTGCGTGTCTGATCTAGATCTAAAAACCCAACCTTCGCGCCTTGACCGGAAAAGGCCTTAACAATCTCGGCGCCAATCCCGGAGGCGCCGCCTGTCATAAAAACTGTTTTCCCGGATAGGCTGGGAAAGCGTGCAAATTGTTGAGACATGAATATACCTTTTTGAAGCAAGTGGCGAGATGCGTAGAAAGCAATAGTTGGGGATTGCTGTCAACGGCCCGGTTAAGGGTTTTAGGCGCTGCGCGGTTCTGGCGCGGGCGCTTATTGTTTAAGGCAATTTATTTTCGACATAACGGATTTGATTGATGATGTATTTTACAACTGGAGTGAGCAAGTTGGGCATGCCATGCCAATAATAATCGCATTAAAGCGCGCGCCCACAAGCGCGCCGCGCAAAAGCATGCTCGATAAGGTAATATGGTATTTTTAACAGTTACAAAGCTCTATCCCTGTTTTCAGCCTCGATGCTTCCAAGTCCCGAGTTTTGTAAATGGGTTTCGAAATATGTACGAAAGAAGGGAAGGCCCTCAGCAAGTTTTAAAAACTCATCGCGCGTTAACACCAAAACCTTTGTGTCTTCGATCGCAACCGCGGTGGCAATCCGCCGCGTTGCTCCTATCAGCAAACGTTCTCCAAAGTGATCGCCCGCGATAAGAACGCGGGATGTCTCTTCTCCGGTTTCGGGATCTATGCCCGTGATTTCTACGCTGCCGCTAGCGATCGTGTAAAACCCGTCTGAGCGCGCGCCATTTTCGTAAATTCGATCCCCCGCGCGGTATAAAACATATCGCGCATCTTGCGGCTTTTCCGAATTAATCTGAACCACTGAGCGGGGAGAAAACCCGTCCATCAGCCAGTTCCAAAGCACAGAGATGCGGGTTTGCATGCCGGGTAAAAACGAAATGTAATAGACCCGCCATAACAACCAGGCCAAACGGCCTGTCAGCTTGATACCATAAACTTCCGCGACACCGCGCCCGGCGCCAAGCGAGGCCAGCGATCCTTTTGAACTATAATGAAACTTCTTCAAATTCTGATTTTGAAGGGCTGCAACAACATTTTGTGCCAAATGCTTTGCCTCTCGCACGGCAAATTGGGCTGTTGGAGGGGCGAAATCTTCGCGGGCTGAGGCCGTATCAGTCATTGGTATTAACGCACAATCCCCAATCGCCCAAATGTTTTCAAACCCATCCGCCCGAAAATCACGCCGAACCAAAATACGCCCCTGCTCAAGCGTTAGAGGCATCTTAGCAACCACGGGCGCCGGCGTATTGCCAATGGTGGCCACGATGGTGCGCGTATCAATCACCTCTCCGGTTGTGGTGACAAGCTGCGTCCCCGTTGCTTCTGCGACACCGACGCCAAGCTGCACTTCAATGCCCCGCTGGTTTAATTTGTTCTGCGCATAAGCCGCGAGACTTTCAGGCATTTCATTCAAGATACGATCGGCAAATTCTAACACGACAACGCGTATTTCTGAGGCAATTATATTTGGATAGTAGCGTAACGAGCGATCGATCAATTCTTTTATCTCACCCACGGTTTCAATTCCCGAAAACCCCCCTCCGATCACGGTGAAGGTAAGGGCGCCTTTCTTCACCTCGGGAAGGCGGGTGATATCCGCATGTTCCAGCCGCTCGATCACGTGCGCCCTTAACCGCCGCGCATCACTGAGCGTTTTCATGGTGAAGGCGTGTTCGCTTAGGCCGGGTGTGCGAGTTAAATCGCTTCCAGACCCCAGCGCAATAATCAGGTGATCATACTCCAAAACCGTAGGTCGGCGCTGTACACCTTGAAAAACGGTTACAGTTTGCGCCTCTGGGTTGATACTATCAACCTCAGCTTTTCGTATAAAAATCTCCCGCGTGAGAAAGCGCAAAGGCGAAACAGCATTTACCGCTGAAATCGCGCCGCCTGCCACCTCGGGCAAGAGAGGTTGGAACACAAAATAATTCTCACGATTTACAATTTCGATTGCCGCTTTTTTGCCCATTAAGCGTTGCAGATTGCGGGCAGCGTATAATCCAGCGAAACCCCCGCCCAAAATCAAAACCCGATGTACCATTTCAAATAAACCTTTTTACGCCGCGCGTATTTGCTGTTTAACTTAATCCACCATGCTTTCATATCCTTTGTAACGAATTAATCCAAAAGCATAAGCTTGCTATTTTAATTGCGACTATGAATGTTTTTGAATTCAACGGAAAAAACGTTTTACCTTCTTTGCACCGCGTTAAAATTAACGAAACCACCTGTAATAATTACGATCCGGTTTAATGCGGTTAGTTTTACGCAAAAGGCTTTTGAAAACTTACCTTTCAATCTTTCACTGCGTTAACAACTTTAGGAACTAAATTATGGCGCGCTTTTATAAATTTTATGTACGCAACGCTTTGCAGCCAGATGGCAGAGATCAGAAAAAATATACGCCAAGCTCGGAAATACCGTTTAAATTTTGCGTGCAATCGCCTTTCCTGAATAGGTGGATTCTTTATACAGACTTATAAAAATAGCGTTCAAAAAAGTAACACCTCGATTAGAAAATAGGGTTTAATAGCGTTTATGGAATTTGATTACATTATTGTTGGGGCGGGCAGCGCGGGCTGTGTTTTGGCGAAGCGTTTGGTCGAGGCGGGTCATAAAACATTGCTGTTAGAGGCGGGGGGGCGTGATAATTATCACTGGGTGCATATACCAATGGGTTATTTATATTGCATTGATAATCCACGCACAGATTGGCAGTTTAAAACACAACCACAGATCGGTTTGAACAATCGCAGCTTTTTATACCCACGCGGAAAAATATTAGGTGGTTGCAGCTCCATAAACGGAATGCTCTATTTGCGCGGGCAGGCCGCGGATTATGATCACTGGCGACAATTAGGCCTTGTGGGCTGGGGGTGGGATGATGTGCTGCCTTATTTTAAAAAATCCGAAGATTATGTAGATGGGGCATCTGAATATCACGGGGCGGGCGGTGAATGGCGCGTTGAGCGGCAAAGGCTGCATTGGCCAGTGTTGGATGATTGGCGTCGGGCTGCGATAAGCGCAGGCATTCCGCCGGTGGATGATTTCAACACAGGCGATAATGAAGGGGTTGGATATTTCAAAGTAAATCAACGCTCCGGCTGGCGATCAAATACGGCAGGCTCTTTTCTTAAAACGATCAAACACAAAGATAATCTATATTTAAAAACGCATGCCCAAACGCGGCGCGTCATTGTAAAACAAAACCGTGCGGTTGGGGTAGAGTATCAACAAGGCGCAACCCAAAAAACGGCTTATGCAAGGGCGGAAGTCATTCTGTGCGCGGGGGCTATAGGATCTCCGCATCTTTTGCAATTATCGGGGATAGGGCCCGCGCCGCATCTACAAGCGCATGGCGTTGAAGTGCTTCACCATAGTCCCGAAATTGGCGCAAATCTGCAAGATCACCTGCAGTTGCGCTGTTCATGGCGTTTAACGGGGGCAAAAACGCTGAATACTTTGGCCAATTCGGTTTTTGGGAAAGCTAAAATTGCTGGTGAATATTTACTTAAACGGTCTGGACCCATGTCGATGGCGCCCTCTCAATTGGGGGCTTTTGCAAAATCACGCCCGGATGTGGCAACGGCAGATTTAGAATACCATGTGCAGCCTTTGTCTTTAGATGCTTTTGGCGAACCACTTCATGATTACCCCGCAATCACCGCCTCTGTTTGCCATTTGCGGCCTGAAAGCCGCGGAGAGGTGCGGCTTTCCAGCTCAAACCCCCTTGATGCCCCCTTAATATCTCCCAATTTTCTGTCTAGCGAAGGCGATCGATTGGTGGCAATCGATGCAATAAACCTCACGCGAAAGATTATGGCGCAGCCCGCCTTGCAGCAATATCAGCCAAAAGAGCAAAAACCAGGGCTGCAAGCGCAAACGGATCACGATCTAATTCACGCGGCGGGAGAGATTGGGACAACGATTTTTCATCCAACATGTAGCGTGCGTATGGGGCAAGATGTAACGGCGCCCTTGACCGAAAAACTGCACCTTCGCGGCATAGAAAGCTTAAGAGTGGCCGATGCCAGCGCAATGCCGTGTATTACCAGCGGAAACACCAACGCTCCAACCATCATGATTGCAGAAAAAGCAGCAGATTTAATCTTAAACAGCCAGCAATGATATGCGCTTTAGGCGCAATAGCTCGTTTCGTCGCGCATCGCAGGTTACGTGTTCCTTGGGAGCCCGCTGTCAGAATCAGGTTTTATGTGGCCGCGTGGATTAAAAAATTGCGCGTTTAAAGCGTTTGTCGCTGCACAACGCCACTCTCAATCGTCTAATATTCAAAACTTTCAGATCAGACTGGGAAACATGAGGTTAAAGCAGGTCTATTTGAGCCACCTATTTTACCAAAAACTCCCTGGAACAAAGGTGCACACCCAAATAAACGTTATAAGAAAAGCGCATATTTAGACATTGTTGACATGTTTCAATCAGTATATATAGACCTGATACCTTGCCGCATGCGACCAAAGTTAATGCATTAAAAATGCTTAAATTAAGAGCATATGCGGATTGATAAAGGAAAACAGCTAAAGCGCCGTGACCAAACTGCATCAAAAGCCATTGGATAAGTTTGAGATCTTGCTTTGGTATTTTGCGGAACATATCACGCAAAATGAATCGGCGGGCTATCGCTATATGTGTTTGCATAAAGCTCAAGTTCTTCTGCTAACCTTTAAGAAAAACTCAGTTTTTCTCAAGTGATGACATACCCAGACATATTTAAGCCTCTGGCGTAACTTGCAACTTGAGATTTGGAAAAAATTCCAGACTGTGAAGTCAAGTAATTTTATTTGAAAATTTTTAAAAAAACCGATTGACCAACCCCACACATATACGTCAATTTGTGCAAATTGGCTCGCATGACACAAGATGTGGTGTTAGGGCAGGGCGGCAAACGAAATGAAATGGTTGTTTGACCTTCGGAAACACGCGTTGGGGCTCAGATGGCCGTTGCGCCAATCAGCCGGGAACCGGCGAGTATAAAAAGAGGCACGTTAAAATGAAAATTGAACGCAATTTTACAAAAAAATCAGCCGATGCATATGGCGGGATTGAGTTTGTTACCACATCCTCAGAAATCAAAAATCCCGACGGTACGGTTGTTTTTTCGCTTGAGAATATTGAAGTGCCAGCGACATGGTCGCAGGTTGCAAGCGATGTGATTGCGCAGAAATATTTTCGCAAAGCGGGCGTACCGACCGAATTAAAGCGCGTTAAGGAGGCAGGCGTGCCCGAGTTTCTTTGGCGCTCGGTCGCGGCATCACCCTCAACGCCGATCACCGGCGAAACGTCTTCAAAGCAGGTATTCAACCGTTTGGCGGGAGCTTGGGCGTATTGGGGCTGGAAGGGCGGCTATTTTTCAACCGAAGAGGATGCGCACGCGTATTATGACGAAATGCGCCATATGCTGGCGACCCAGCGCGCTGCGCCCAACAGTCCACAATGGTTCAATACAGGCCTGCATTGGGCTTATGGTATTGATGGTCCAAGCCAGGGTCACCATTACGTGGATTACAAAACCGGCAAGCTTGTAAAATCAAAATCTGCTTATGAGCATCCGCAACCACACGCTTGCTTCATTCAATCAGTCTCAGATGATTTGGTGAATGAGGGTGGTATTATGGATCTGTGGGTGCGCGAAGCGCGCCTGTTCAAATACGGATCCGGCACCGGCACTAACTTTAGTTCATTGCGCGGCGATGGTGAGCCGCTTTCTGGGGGCGGAAAATCATCCGGTCTGATGGGCTTCTTAAAAATTGGTGACCGCGCCGCTGGGGCGATAAAATCGGGCGGTACAACGCGCAGAGCCGCCAAAATGGTCATTTGTGACGCGGATCATCCCGATATTGAAAATTTCATCAATTGGAAAGTGAAAGAAGAACAAAAGGTTGCCAGTATCGTCGCGGGCAGCAAAATGCATGAGGCCAAGCTGAATGAAATATTTGCCGCAATCCGGGCTTGGGATGGAAGCAGCGAAGATTCGGTAGATCCAAGCAAGAACACCTCTTTGAAATCGGCAATTCGGGCGGCAAAGAAAGTTGCTATCCCGGAAACATATGTGAAGCGGGTTCTGGATTACGCCAAGCAGGGCTATGATAGCATTGAATTCCCAACCTATGATACAGATTGGGATAGCGAGGCCTACGCCTCTGTGTCGGGTCAAAACTCAAACAACTCAATTCGCGTAACAGATGCGTTTCTGAAGGCGGTGGAAAACGATGCGGATTGGGAATTGCTACGTCGTACGGATGGATCGGTCGCCAAAACCATCAAAGCCCGGAAGCTGTGGCAGGATGTTGGACATGCGGCTTGGGCCTGCGCCGATCCGGGCATTCAATATCACGATACGGTAAACGCTTGGCATACATGCCCCGAAGATGGTGAAATCCGCGGCTCTAACCCGTGTTCAGAATATATGTTCTTGGATGATACGGCCTGTAACTTGGCCTCTATGAATTTATTAACGTTCTTAAAGGACGGAAAATTCCAATCTGCCGATTACATGCACGCGACGCGGCTTTGGACTGTGACGTTGGAAATTTCTGTGATGATGGCGCAGTTCCCATCAAAAGAGATTGCGCAGCGGTCTTATGATTTTAGAACGCTTGGATTGGGTTATGCCAATATTGGCGGTTTGCTCATGAATATGGGCTACGGCTATGACAGCGTTGAGGGGCGTGCGCTTTGCGGGGCATTAACCGCATTAATGACCGGTGTGAGCTACGCAACTAGCGCTGAAATAGCGGGTGAATTGGGGGCGTTCCCGGGGTATAAAAAGAACGCCGAGCATATGCTGCGCGTGATCCGCAATCATCGGAACGCGGCGCAAAGCGCCGTGGATGGGTATGAAAAACTGGACGTAAAACCGTTGCCGCTGGATGCCGCGAATTGCCCGGATCAAAGCCTGGTAGAGCTTGCCCGCAACAGCTGGGATCAAGCGTTGGATCTGGGGCAGAAGCACGGCTATCGCAACGCGCAAACGACCGTAATTGCGCCCACGGGCACGATTGGGCTTGTTATGGATTGTGATACTACCGGCATCGAGCCCGATTTCGCGCTTGTAAAGTTTAAAAAGCTTGCAGGAGGTGGATATTTTAAAATCATCAACCGTTCAGTGCCCGGAGCGCTCGAAAAGCTTGGCTATAGTAGTTCGAAAATAGAAGAGATTGTGTCATATGCGGTGGGTCATGGAAGCATTGGTAACGCGCCCGCGATCAACCATACGAGCTTAATCGGACATGGGTTTGGAAAAACAGAGCTGGATAAGATTGAAGCGGCGCTGGCCTCTGCTTTTGACATCCGCTTTGTGTTCAATCAATGGACGCTGGGCGCTGATTTTTGCACGAAAGTGTTGGGCATTCCTGCGGCTAAGCTGAATGATCCAAGCTTTGACCTGCTGCGGCATTTGGGTTTCTCAAAGGCTGAAATTGATGCTGCAAATGATCATGTATGCGGAACCATGACGCTTGAGAATGCGCCGCATCTGTCAGAATCGCATTATGAAATCTTTGATTGCGCCAACCCATGTGGAAAAAAAGGCAAGCGCTTTCTAAGCGTGAACAGTCATATTTACATGATGGCTGCTGCGCAGTCATTTATTTCGGGTGCTATCTCAAAGACCATTAACATGCCAAATGATGCGACAATTGAAGATTGTCAAAAGGCTTATGAGTTGAGCTGGTCATTGGGTGTAAAGGCAAACGCTTTATATCGCGATGGATCGAAGCTTTCGCAACCTTTAGCCGCGGCGCTGGTTGAGGACGACGATGAGGCCGCGGAAATACTTGAAACGGGTAGCCAACAAGAAAAAGCAGCGGTAATTGCTGAAAAAATTGTTGAGAAAGTCGTCGTAAAAGAGATTATAAAATCACATCGCGAAAAGATGCCGCATCGCCGCAAAGGTTATACCCAAAAAGCCATCGTCGGCGGGCACAAAGTCTACCTTAGAACCGGCGAATATTCTGATGGTGCTTTGGGCGAAATCTTCATCGATATGCATAAAGAAGGCGCCGGCTTCCGCGCTATGATGAATAATTTTGCAATCGCGGTATCCGTTGGCTTACAATATGGTGTGCCGCTGGAAGAATTTGTAGACGCCTTTACGTTTACGAAATTTGAGCCGGCGGGCATGGTGCAGGGCAACGACAGCATCAAAAATGCAACGTCGATCCTTGATTATATATTCCGGGAATTGGCCGTCAGCTATCTGGATCGCACGGATCTTGCACATGTGGCACCGGAGGGGGCAGCCTTTGATGATTTGGGGCGTGGACAAGATGACACGGTTCAAAATGTTCAAGAAGTCACAGAAGATGCAGCGTCTAAGTCACTGGCAGTGCTGAAAAAAATCAGTTCGTCTGGTTATTTGCGCAAGCGTCTGCCCGAAGATTTAGCCATGCTGCAAGGCGGCGCCGCAGAGGTTGCTGATGTCGAGTTGGGTGCTACTCCCAGCGCGGTATTGGTTGAAACAGAAATAAGCACACCCGCGGTTGCGACTGAAATGGATTTGCGCAGCAAGGCCAAAATGCAGGGTTATGAAGGCGACCCCTGCGGAGATTGCGGCAATTATACATTGGTGCGTAACGGCACCTGCATGAAATGCAACACCTGCGGAGCAACGTCGGGATGTAGCTAAGAGACAAGGGGCGGGTGCGCTCGCCCCCGAACGGCGTTCAGGCCACAGGCAAAAAAATATAGATATCGAGCGGTAAAAATGATGAGCTTGAACGGCGAAACTAAAGGGGGGCTTAATGCCTCCCTTTTTTATGGCTACAGCACAGACAGTGAACTGATTTTTTTTAAATATCTTTCTGACAAAACGGGCCAATACATCGCGTATTGGAGTTTTCAGTAATCTGGCGGCCGCGCTGGCCAAAACTGCTTATGCAGGGCATGCGCGTCTTGATCAAATTTGTTCCATCCCCGGCTAAACGGTAAAACGTTTGAATTTCAACAAAGTTAATCGCCAGAAGCGCGATCTAACTGCGCCGAACGCGTAATTCCAAATAAATGCGCTTGTCTTTAAGACTGGCTTTCTGTCCAACAATACCTTTACGCAACAAAGTAGATTTCTAAAATAACACCCCATAATACTGAGGCCTTATTCTTAAGGCCGATAAACAACCCCCTCTAAACTTATGTTTTTAGACTTTTATTCTCTTTAAGCTCGGCAATTACTTGCGTCCATAAAGCAGCGGGTTGTGCGCCTGGAACCGCGTGTTGGCCCGCAACGATGAACGTGGGCACCGAGTTCACCCCCATTTCACGCGCAGATGCATCGCGCGCGTGCGTTTCCTCTTTGTCCGCCTCTGAGTTCAAAAGTTTCAAGACCATAGCCGCATCCATGCCGCAGCTATCGGCAATATCGGCGAGCACTTCAATATCTCCAATATTTCGTCCCCGTTGAAAATAGGCTTCAAATAGCAAGTCCACTACGGAATTTTGTTTCTCTTCCACACCAGCCCAATGGATCAACCGATGGGCATCAAGCGTATTCGGTGTATGTGATATTGCTTCTAAGTTCAATGCAAGCCCTGCCTTTTCAGCATGCTCAACCACGGGCGCGTAGGCTTTAACCGCTGCCTCTTTACCACCAAATTTCGTTTCTAGATAGGTACGCCGATCCATTCCCTGCGCCGGCATCTCTGGATTGAGTTGAAACGGGTGCCAACGAATATTAAAAATTAAATTAACTTTTCCTTCTAATGCCTTCTCAAGGTTTGCTTTTCCAATAAAGCACCATGGGCAAATCGGATCAGAAATAATGTCTAAATTAACCATTCAAGTTATTCCAGTTTAAGGCCAAGGCGCGACGTTGGATTTTACCATTGGCGGCCATGGGCAACGCGTTACAGCGGATATAAGTCTTCGGGCATTTATACGCTGCGAGATGATGTTTTGCAAAACGATCTAATACCCTCCCATCCAGCTCTGCCTCGGCCATATAAAACCCCGCAATGACAAAGCTGTTTGGCTTGATTTCTATCGATGTCACCGCAATATTTACAACCCCCGGACACGTTTGCATGACGGTTTCAACCTCTAAAGGCGCCACCCGAAAACCGCCCGCATTCATCATATCATCAGCGCGTCCGCGATATGTGATTGTACCATCCTTGTCCATGATAGCCAGATCGCCGGTTAGAAACCAATCGCCGCGAAAACAAGCTTGCGTAGCCTGCGCCGCGCCAAAATATCCAAGCATCAACCCCGCGTCAGAGCGATGCACACCAATAATTCCAATTGCGCCATAAGCAACAGGGTCACCCCCCAGGTCCAGCGGCAGGATTGCAAGTTTACGCCCCCGTTGAGGGCGTCCAAGCGCCCCTTGTTTTAAGCTTAGCTGAGGCGCATTGGAAATAAATGTCGAACATTCAGACATTCCATAGGCTTCGTAAATAAATGTATTCGTCGCTTTACGCCAATTTTCAGCAATCATCGGAGGCAGCTTTTCGCCTGCCGATAAACAATGACGCAGGTTGGGCAATTGCAGGTTCTGATCAAACTGCAAAACTTTGCGGTAAACACCCGGAACCGCAGCCATCAGCGTCACGTTGCGCGTGCGCAATATTGCCGGAAGCCCATCGATCCGATTTGGGTTTTTCAAAACCAAGGCGGTTGCCCCCTTGCTCCAGGGGTCTAATAACCCAGTGCCCAAGGTGAAGGTCCAATTTAAGGCCCCCGCGTGCAAAAGACGATCGGATGGTTTCAGATGATACCAGTCTTTCATCATCATTCGGCGGGCCCAGATCGCGCGATGCGCATGCATAACGGCGCGGGGCTGTCCTGATGTGCCCGAAGTAAACACGATATAAGCCAATCTATTCGGATCACCTCGATCATAGTCACAAGGCGCCATGTCGCGCAGTGTTGCCAAGGTTGCTTGGGCGATGATTTGTCCATCATATTGGCTGGGCCCCGACAATTTATGATCAAGCAAAATGGCGCCCGGCAAAATCAGCGAAACAGCATGGTCAACTTCTTTTTGCGTCCATTGCGCGGGACTGGGCACGGGAATAAGCCCTACAGATATCGCAGCCAAAAAGGTGATCGGAAAATCGATAGTGTTTCCCAAGCGCATCAGAACACGATCCTGCGGCTTTAACCCTAAGGATAGAAGCCCCGTTGCGGTTCCACGGATCGCTTGCGTTAAAGCCCGAAACGTCCATGTTTCAACAGATCCATCCGTATCTATGATTTCAAGCGCTGTTTTCGCAGGAGTTTCATCTCCTGCGTTCAAGACATAGGCCGCCAAGTTAAATAAATCAGGACAGGGCGTGGCTTGTTCACTATGATATAAAGACACCATAGGTTTATGTGGTAGAAGGCCCTGCTCAAACTTGCAAGTATATGGCAAATAATCGAAGGCTTGAACATGTTGGAAACAGATCCAAAATCAATAATCCGGATCGCCCGCGCGAATGGGGGGGACGAATCCGTTGAACCTTTGAATTTAGGTGCACGCGTACGCGAATTGCGCAAAGCCCGAAATTGGACGCTGGAACAAGCGGCGCAGCAAGCTGGACTTGCCCGCTCGACCTTGTCAAAAATTGAAAATAGTCAGATGTCTCCCACCTATGAGGCATTGCGCAAGTTGGCGGTGGGCTTGGAAATTTCTGTGCCACAATTGTTTACGCCGCCCGTGAAAAACCAAATAAACGGTCGGATGGCTTCAACAAAATCGGGGCAGGGCACCGCGCATCCGACCACCACCTATGAGCATGAGCTCTTGGCTGAAAGCTTGAGTAAAAAGAAAATGCTGCCTTATCATGCGCGGATTAGAGCGCGCTCGATTGAAGAGTTTGATGGCTGGGTACGCCATGATGGTGAAGAATTTCTTTATGTTCTTACCGGAGTGGTAAAACTATTTACCGAGTTTTATGAACCGTTGGAAATGCGCCGAGGTGACAGTGCTTATTATGATGCCACGATGGGGCATAATGTGATTTCGACCAGCGAAGAAGATGCTACCATTTTGTGGATAACCTCTTTGGGCTGATAACAGCCCGTCAAGGCGTTTAGCGCATGTCATTTCTCGACCCACCAAACATCGGGAAGAAAACCAATACGATCGCCATAAAGGGGTAGGTGGTCGGGGTATTTCAAATTGGCTTTATGCGCAATGCGACTGACACCATCATGATAAATTGGAATGACATAGCGGCCGGCCATTAACACCCGATCCATTGCTCTGGTGATGGTTTGAACATCATCGTGCGATTTGGCATGCACCAATCCTTCAATAAGGCTGTCCAATGCTGCCGATTTCACCCCCATAAGATTTCGCGTTCCATCGACATCGGCCATCTCTGAACTCCAATATAGTTTTTGTTCATTGCCCGGGCTTAAAGACAGATCGCGCCGATAGGGCGTCATGTCAAAATCTAGAGCGCGGATACGTTCTGCATATTGCGCCCCATCAACAAGCGAAATGTCGACTTCAACCCCAAGCCGCTGCAAGGCTTGACTGTAAATATCAAGGATAGATTTATATTCCTGGGCGCCCTGACGCAGCAATATTTCAAACCTGACTGGGGCAGCTTGAGGGTTCATTAAAACCCCATCGCGCACTTTATAACCCGCTTGCGCCAGCAGCAATTGCGCTTTGCGCATATTCTTGCGGTTGCCCAAAGAGCCATCGCTTTTGGGAAGCACCATGCCTTCAAGTGTTCCTGGCAACAATTGTTTTGAATACGGGGCTAGTATGTGAGCCACCTCTTCGGGGGCCACCCCGGGTTGCAGTGCCAGTGATGAATTGGAAAAATACGAACTGATGCGCGCTTGCCGGTTCGCATTTTGTGCCTCGTTTATATATTCAAAATTGAACGCGTGGATAAACGCATCGCGCACCCGCCAATCAGCAAATAGAGCACGGCGGCTGTTCATCACCAAACCGCGCATGCCGCTTGGACGCGCATGCGGAATTTCCGATTTGACCACGCGTCCCGATGCAATGGCGGGAAACTCAAACTGCGTAGCCCATTTTTCTGCGTTACCTTCGCGAAAAATATCCACCTCGCCGGCCTTGAAGGCTTCAAAAAGCGCAGTTGCATCGCCAAAATAATCAATTCTAAGCCGTTCAAAGTTCTGCGTGCCTTTTCGAAACGGCAAGTGAGCGCCCCAATACTCAGGATTGCGCGTCAATTCTATGAATTTTCCAGCTTCAAGCGCGCTGATTTGATAAGGTGCGGTTGTGATTGGAATAATATCGAGGCCAGAAGCCGAAAAATCCAGATCCTGCCATTGGGCTTTTTTCAAAATAGGCCGCATGCCGGCCAACAGCGCCAGTTCGGGATTGGGGTCGGAAAACGTGAATGTAACCGAGCGCGGGCCCGTGGCGACAGCGCTGGATATTTTGGACCATAAACCTCGGTAGCGCCAATGCCCTTCAACGCCCAAAGTCTTATATGACCAGATCACATCTTCAACCGTGACCGGACTTCCATCGCTAAACCTTGCCTCTGGCCGTAAGGTAAATCTGACCCATTCGCGATTCGTACCAACCTCGATTGATTCGGCCAAAAGCCCGTATAAAGTGAAAGGTTCATCCCAGCTGCGGCCCATCAAGCTCTCATAATTCCAAAATCTTAATTGCCATGGGCTGCGGCCTTTTAGGATATGCGGGTTGACGGAATCAAACCCACCGACGGCTCCGATTTTCAACTCTCCACCCTGAGGAGCCTCTGGGTTGGCGTAGGGTAGGGACACAAAATCCGGTGGTAGAGCCGGTTGCCCATACATAGAGATAGCAGGTCTGGCCTCTGCCCAAAGGATTGGTGAAGGCATCAACAACATACAAACTAAAGGGCCGAGGGAGACGCGAAACAAGGACATAGCGATACTTTCTATTCAAGCGAGAGGCAGGTGGCCAGTCCAGCTTATGCTGCCTGAGAGTGGTTTTCAAATTTTTAGCTTGGAGCGGGTTCAACAACGCTTTATAAAGCAAGGACTGCTCGATAGGTTTCTTGCCTGTATGAAACCTGCCTCAATGACTTAGCGCCTGCTTTATGCAGGCGTTTTTTTTGGCGCTTTATAATTTTTCTGCGGTGCAGAAATACGCGTTGCGCATAATCTGACTGTGTGGCATTTTTTAACGACAGCAGAGGGTGAAAGAGCAGGGCATGAACCTATCGGGAAAAACCGCAGTAATCACCGGATCAACCTCGGGAATAGGGTTGGGAATTGCGCGTAAACTGGCAGAGGCCGGCGCAGATATCGTTTTGAACTCGTTTACGAGCAAGCCAGAAGATCATCAGCTGGCGAATGCTTTGGCCCGCGAGTTTTCAGTAGAGGCCCGGTATTGCTCAGCTGATATGCGCGATCCCAAAAGCTGCCGAGCGTTGATCGAAAACCTGCAATCTTGTGATATTTTGATCAATAATGCCGGTATGCAGCATGTCGCTCCGATCGACACATTTCCTGTTGAAAAATGGGATGAGATTATTGCAATCAATCTTAGTGCGGCATTCCACACATCGGCTGTTGCCCTTGGCGCGATGCGCAAGGCGGGTTGGGGAAGAATTATAAATATTTCATCGGCGCATGGGCTGACAGCCTCACCGTATAAATCAGCCTATATAGCGGCAAAACACGGGGTGATTGGGTTAACAAAAACAACAGCTTTGGAAACCGCCGAAGAAAATATTACCGCCAACGCGATTTGCCCCGGATATGTCCTTACGCCTTTGGTTGAGGCACAAATCCCTGACACAATGAGAAAATACGATATGAGCCGGGAAGAGGTGATTAAAAAAGTGATGTTGGAGCGCCAACCTTCACGGCAATTTGCAAGCGTTGAACAATTGGGCGGTACATGCGTATTTTTTTGTTCTGATGCTGCGGATCAAATCACCGGCACGACCTTAAGCGTTGATGGTGGCTGGACAGCGTTGTAACACTGTCCACCCCCTGCATCCCATCCAATGCTCAAATGGTGCGCCATGATCAGAGCACGACATTCAAGCGCGCTTAACGCGACGGGTCTCAGGAATGCGATATCCTTGCTGAATTTCCCTTAAGGCTTCGCATTTGGTTTTTCCTATATCTAAAAGCTGTTCATCGGAAAAGCCGTTCAAGGCGTTTCGTTCGCGCTTTACTCGCTGCATAAGCTTTATCAATTGCCAGTAATACGACAGATTTTGTAGTCTTAATATTTTAAAAAAAATCTTCACTTTGTGCTCTCCTCTGGTCTTAGAAGCGCACCACCGCAGGCGTTTTAAGTGAGACAGGTCTTAATTTACCCAAGGCCCCACCATTTTGCGGGGGCGCTTTGGATTTATTTCTTATAAATCAAAAATAAAACGCAAAGGTCCCCGCAAAGCGACCACGTTGTTTTCTATTATTTCGGGTATATAAAAAAATACTTTTGGATATATCAGGGCTTTGGGCAGGTCAAGTCAGCCTAAATGCAATTATCTTCATAAAAAAAATGAATTTCAAACATCATAACAAAGCGCTCAACGCGCTGAATTCGCCTTAGGCTTTGATTTCTTTAACCGGCAGATCCTCAGGATAGACAAGCCCGGCTGAAATAACCAATTTGGCCGCGTCCTCAACGCTCATATCCAATTCGATCACATCCTCAGCGGGAAAGAATAACAAAAAGCCTGAAGTCGGGTTGGGCGTTGTTGGAACAAAAATCGATTGCATTTTCTGCCCAGATCCTGCGCGTTTTGAAACCTCACCTTTCGCTGCGGTGGAAATGAATCCAATGGCCCAAATTCCGCGCCGTGGATATTCGATCAAACATGCTTTTTCGAAAGATCTATCGGCTTGCGCAAACACGGTTTCCGCAATTTGTTTCACGCCCGAATAAACCGAGCGGACAACCGGCATGCGGTTCACGAGGTTTTCTGCGGATCGAATGAAGGTACGGCCAAGAAGTCCTTTCGCAATCCAACCGATGAAAGTGGTGAAGACCAAAAAGAACACAACGCCAAGACCACGGATATTGACCCGCACATCTTCGCCCAAAATAGCCTTTAGAAGTTCTTCAGGTTGATATTGCGAGGGAACAAAAGGCAAAACGAAGCCATCCACCCAACCAATCACGGTCCAAACCAGCCACACGGTCAAGCCTACGGGCGCAATGACAACAACCCCCGTTAGAAAGCTATTTCTGAACCCTGAGATAAACCTTTTTAACAAGGTCGGTGGTTTTACAAGATCACTCACGACTACAACCCTTTATCTGAGCCAACACATATCACACTCAGACGCGCGTACAAGATTCATACCCATCAATCCCAAACAGTACCGGCTATGTCATAAATTTTGTGCAATTTGAGCCGCCAAGCGCGCATTGTTTAGCACCAGAGCAATATTAGCGGTCAAAGATCGGCCTTGCGTCATATCAAAAACGCGTGAAAGCAAAAATGGTGTCACTGCTTTTGCGGTGATTTTTTGTTGCGCCGCCTCTGTCAGCGCTTCTGCAATCACCGGATCAATTTCGCTTTGAGGAATTTGATCGCCCAATGGTATCGGATTGGCCACCAATTGCCCGCCAGACAGACCTAACTCTGCGCGCATTTTATGCGCCAAGGCTATTTGTTTCGCCTCATCCATGCGCAAAGGCGCAGGATAGGGCGACCCCGCAGACCAAAAGGCAGGGAATACATCGCTACGATAACAAATGACCGGAACGCCATAGGTTTCCAATACCTCCAACGTTTTGGGAATGTCCAATATTGCCTTTGCCCCCGCAGCGACAACCGTTACGGGCGTAAGCGCCAATTCCCGAAGATCAGCCGATATATCAAAACTATTTTCAGCGCCGCGATGAACGCCGCCAATTCCACCCGTTGCAAACACCGAAATGCCTGCAAAATTCGCGGCAATCATCGTGGCGGCAACAGTGGTTGCTCCAGTCTTTTTTTGCGCCATGCAAAGCGCTAAATCGGCCCGTGATAATTTGGCGGCATTCTTTGTTTGCGCCAATTGCGTTAGATCCGCTGCGCTTAACCCGATTTTCAAAACACCATCGATCACGGCAATTGTCGCGGGCGTGGCCCCAGCCTCGCGCACACATGATTCCACTGATTTTGCCATATCCAGATTTTGCGGCCAGGGCATCCCATGCGTGATGATTGTGCTTTCCAACGCAACGATGGGGGCCTTTTTTGCCAAGGCCTCGGCAACGATGGGTGCAATCTGACAATTCAACATTTCATATTTTTCCTGCAACAAAATTCTGCGCTTCATTTGTGGCGCTCTGAAGGGCCGCCTCACGCGGCGCCCCCTCTAACTCAGCCAAAATATGCTGTGCCATGAACACATCGCCAGCACCGGTTATTTGTTTGATCGGCACCTTGGCAGGGCGCGCAACCAGCAAAGGCAGCCCATGCTGCACATCCGCAGCCGCCTTGGCGCCATCCGTTACAATGGCGCGCCAGGCGCCAGCCGCCGTCATCGCCTGTGCGGCATCTGCAGCGGTTGCAAATTCTGAAGCGCAGATAAATTCGGCCTCGTGCTTATTACAATAAATCGTAGCCCGCGCGCCCCCTAAAAAGCACCTTAATCGGGTGGCTTTGCCAGGGGAGGCCGAGCATATCCTAAGGTCACCTTGTTGGAGTAAAGGATCCTGCGCAATGCGCGCCAAAAGGGTTTCGGTTAGATTGCCATCAATGACCATTGTTCCCTTGAAAGGTGCGCTTGGGGAGCCCAAGCGCCCATCGCTTAAAGGGCGCAAAATTGCATCTCCAGCCGCCTCTAGAGAATTTGCATCTGCTAGCGCTGCAATTAATCCCGTGGCATCTTCAATTGCCATATATCGATCCGTGGGAAGATTTGCGCTGCGATAGGCAAATTGTCCCTCTATGCCCAGCCCCGCCATCACCTCCAATAACGAGCAACCGGCCGGATCCTGGCCGATATGCGACAGCATAACGGTGTCGCACCTCTTGCGGCTGAAAAGTTTGGCGATGTTAAATGCGACGCCCCCAGCTTGCTCTTTTATCAACCCGGCAACATCACCGCCCAATCCGGAATGCGTTTGCGTACGTCCGATCACATCCCAAAGGACACTGCCAATACAAATAATAGGCGTTTCCATCGAATTCTATCCTTCGGGTACAGCAAAGGTGACCGCTGCCCAGAGGCTTTCCCAATGGGCGAGGGACCCGTTGGCGGCATTGGGTTCTGGCACTCTTAGCAAGACAGCATCCAACAAATAAGTGTGCCCAGACTTAATATCTATAACCGCCACCCCCTCGGCATTGCTGCGCATCAAAGACACCTTGACAGCCCCGTCAGGGGCTTTTTCAAATATTTCGATTTGAGCATCCGCGCGTGGTGCATCGCGATACAGAATTTGAACAGCAAGCCCCTGCGCCGGATCATCCCGATAGGGATTGCCTAGCAGCACAAACTCAGTTTCCAACCCAAAGCGTTGATCAGCGCCATGCGCCGCGCCGATGCCAATCAAAGCCTTACTGTAGCGATGATACGCTTCTTTCACGTTGGTTTTTAACAACCCGCGCGCTTCGTGCATTTCTTCGATGGGTCCAAGATCTTTATGCTGAATAAACGCATCAAATTTCGCCCAGTCACGATAGGTGAGGCTGCTGGGCGTGGATTCATACACAACCACCATCAGCCCATCTTCGGCAGGAGTTGCCGAAAAAGCTGGGATATCCCCCATACGCGCTTCAACCTGATAAGTTTTTTGATTCAAAGACCAATAAAACGATTTGACCCTGGACTTAAAATAAGCTTGCGCAGACCCTTTAAAGTTCTGACCATTGCGCAAGTCTAAGCGAATGGTTTCGTCAGATTGACCTTGAAAGTTTTTACCATCAATCCATAATTCATGTGCCAAAGAAGGCTGAGCAGCAAAAAAAGCTAATAACACAAGAAGAGACACGATGACAAAGATACCCCTGCACCTATTCAAAACTCTTATCGCTGTATTATTGCTAAACCTTTTGGGCATATTCTCGGCCTCTGCACATGAAGTCTCTCCTTCGATAGCTGACATTACCGTTGCGGACAACCAGATTGAGATCGAAATACGCCTTATGGCAGAAGCTGTTTTGGCTGAGATAGATCTCTCTGAAACAACAGATACCAATGAGTCAGCGCGGGTGGCGGAATATGACCGTTTTCGGGCCTTGGAGGAGCAGGCCTTGGCGGAAGCTGTGCGCTTATTTTGGCCCTCTATTCAAACCCGCCTGCATCTTTGGGCCGCGCCCGCACGTCAGGATTTAGCGTTGAAGCTTGCCGAGGTGAGGGTGATTGGCGAAGAAAATCAGGAACTGCCGCGGTTCAGTGTTCTTCGTATAACCGGATCGCTGGCTTTGCCAAGCGCCGTCAGCTTTGCTTGGGATTCTGAGCTGGGTAATCTGGTTTTACGCCAGCAGGGCGTTGAAAATGGTCTTACAGAATACCTAAGCGATGGACAACGCAGCAGCGCGATGAACGGGCAGGGCGCATTGGAAAAGCGCTCTGTATGGGGCGAGATGGTCGCTTATGTGCCGGTCGGTTTCGATCATATTATACCCAAAGGGCTGGATCATATTCTTTTTGTCTTGGGTTTATTCTTTCTCACCCTGCGGATCTCAGCGCTCTTATGGCAGATTTCAGCCTTTACTTTGGCTCACACGGTTACGCTTGCCGCGGGTGCGATGGGCTTGGTCACCATTCCGGGTAGCATAGTTGAGCCTTTGATAGCCGCCTCAATCGTTTTTGTGGCGGTTGAGAATATTTTTTCTCAAAAGCTTAACCGTTGGCGGCCGGCTTTAATCTTTGGGTTTGGATTATTACACGGGCTCGGTTTTGCCAGCGTTTTGCAAGAATTTGGACTGCCAGATGGACAATTCATTGCGGCTTTGATCGGATTTAACATTGGCGTTGAAATAGGGCAACTGACTGTAATAGCTTGTGCTTTTCTGTTGTTGGGGGTTTGGTTCGGTAAGAAATCTTGGTATCGCGCCTATATTTCAATCCCGTCCTCTTGCCTAATTGCTTTGATCGGGGCCTATTGGGTGATTGAACGTACCATCTTAGCATAAGATAACGCCTTGTATTTTAGGCTTGCGCCCAGAGATAAGCTGTTTTAAACGCGCCTTTATCGAAATCCGCAGACGGAGTTCGGGCATTTAAGGGATACATCCTTAAAGTCCACCGGTTGGAGCATCCGCTCTTACAGCTCTGTCAAGGCGAAAACCGGAAAGGAAAGAACATGGCTCTTCCAGAGTTTAATTTGCGTCAATTGCTTGAAGCTGGCGTACATTTTGGCCACCAAACACAACGTTGGAACCCACGTATGGGTGAGTTCATTTATGGCGCCCGCAATGGCATCCATATTATGGATTTGACGCAAACCGTGCCGATGCTGGACGCAGCATTAAATGCAATTCGCGAAACCGTCGCGCGCGGCGGGCGTATCTTGTTTGTGGGCACAAAGCGCCAGGCAGCAGCACCGATATCCGAAGCGGCTGAGAAATGTGCACAATATTACATGAACCACCGTTGGTTGGGCGGCACGCTGACAAATTGGCAAACGGTTTCACAATCGATCAAGCGGCTTGCCAATATTGACGAGCAGCTCACCGCGGGTATGGACGGTCTTACCAAGAAAGAGCGTCTGGGACTTGAGCGCGAGCAAAACAAATTGCAAGCGTCACTGGGCGGCATTCGCGAAATGGGCGGTGTGCCCGATTTATTGTTCGTGATCGACGTAAAAAAAGAAGCTTTAGCGATTGCTGAAGCTAATAAGCTGGGGATCCCGGTGGTTGGCATTGTCGACACTAATTGTTCTCCCGATGGCGTTGATTACATCATTCCAGGCAATGATGATGCATCGCGCGCAATTGCTCTGTATTGCGATTTAGCGTCTCGGGCCGCGCTTGATGGAATGTCTGCCCAATTGGGTGCCGCCGGGGTTGATCTTGGTGAAATGGAAGAGGCGTTGCAGGAAGAGCTTGTGGTTGAAGCCGAGCCTGCTGCTGAAGCGCCCGCTGCAGAGACGGCTACAGAAGCAGCTACGCCAGACGCGTAAGCGCTGATCTAAAAGCCAAGGGCAGGGGGGTGACATCCTGCCTTTTTTCTTATGACGCTAAATGAGGAGAGCCAAATGGCCATCACAGCATCAATGGTAAAAGAGCTGCGCGACGCAACAGGCGCAGGTATGATGGACGCAAAGAAAGCCCTGACAGAAACTGATGGCGATTTTGAAGCAGCGGTCGATTGGCTGCGCACCAAAGGTCTTGCCAAAGCCGCAAAAAAATCGGGCCGCGTGGCCGCAGAGGGCTTGGTAGCAGTTTCTGTTCAGAGCGGTACGGGCGTTGCTGTTGAAGTGAACTCTGAAACCGACTTTGTTGGTAAAAACGCTGAATTCCAAACAATGGTTGGCTCGTTCGCCCAAAAAGCGCTGGATGTGGCAGATGTTGATGCGTTGGCGCAAGCCGATATTGGCGGAAAAACCGTAACTGAGGTTTTGACAGATAAGATTGCGACGATTGGCGAAAATATGTCATTGCGCCGGATGTCTAAAATCTCTGGCGACAGCGTGCAATCTTATGTCCATAGCAGCGCCGCCGAAGGTATGGGGCGTATTGGCGTTCTTGTTGCTACGAAAGGTGTAAACGAATCCTTTGCCAAGCAGGTTGCCATGCATGTTGCGGCCGCAAACCCGCAATCGCTTGGAGCTGAAGATCTAGATCCGGTTTTGCTAGAACGTGAGAAAAACGTTTTAACCGAACAGGCGCGCGAATCTGGAAAGCCCGAAGCAGTGATTGAAAAAATGATCGCGGGTCGCATCAAAAAATTCCTCTCCGAGGTGACGCTTTTGGGTCAAGCTTTTGTGATCAACCCTGATTTGACCGTTGAGCAAGCTGCTAAAGAAGCGGGCGTTGAAATCACGGGCTATGTGCGGATGGAAGTTGGCGAAGGTATCGCGAAAAAAGAAGAGGATTTCGCCGCCGAAGTTGCCAAGGTTGTGCAAGGTTAAATTGTGACATCCACGGTTTCGGGCGCGTGATCGCGCCCGGAGCCTTCAAGTAACCTCCAAGGCCGCTGCACGCGGCCTTTTTTATTGCTACGATCTTTTGGTAATATGGATTTGATTTTGCCGCACAGTCTTCATTATGGCCTGTGCGGTGGTTTCAACGCCCAAACCTTGGCGGGCAAGCCGCAAATGTTTTTCGACTGTGGCCGGTGATATATTCAACAAAATGCTAACATCCTGTAACGTTTTCCCATCACTGACCCATTGAAGAACCTGTATTTGGCGCTTTGTAAGGTTTAAAGCGGCGGGCGTTTCCAAAGGCAGCGCAATAATTTTCAAGTGAACAACGTTATTGATCAGCAAAATCTCATCACCAAATTCTTTCCAGTTCTCATCGACTTCCTTTTGCGACATATCTTTTGGTGCCGTCAGTCCGATCGCGCCTTTGGAACGCAAGGAAGGCGCTTTAAAGCTGATCGTATAGCCGGCTTTGACATCGTGCTTTTGGTTAAAGGCGATGGTGGCTAATTCACCCGGACTTAATGTGGCACTTTGCATCCGTTTTGCAATATGCGTCCAACTACAGGCGCCGTTATTGGCCTGTGCCCAATTGGTCATCGGCGCATCTTTGAAAAGCCCATCATTAATGAACCCGTTTATGTAATCTGTGCTGTGGTTGGTAAGAAACGTAAAATCGTTGGGATCGCCCAATCCGTCATCCGTGGAAAAATGCGTGAAGCCGTAGACCAAGCGATCAAAGTTATACTCGCGCATTTTCGAGACGTGAAGTTCCCAAACATCGCGTATCAAATCTGCTTGTATAATCTCGCTCAGAAATCTTTCTGTTTTCACGTCCTTTAAGTCCTTTCGTTTGTCAGCTTGGTTCAGGCGGATATAGGAGGCCTTATTATTCGACGTTTTTAACGACAGCGCAGCGCTCATAACACCATCCTAAATTTAACATAATATATATTATGCGACTAAGCGTATTCAATTAAAGTAAGACAAGCAATTAAAACATATAATCCTCTACCCTTTACTTTGAAGTGGTTCAAACCTTTAACATCTCATTACTATAATTGTTTGCTTAGGCTTTTAAAGGTAGTGTCTTTTGTCTTTTTTTCAGCAGCCCTAAAAGATGTTCAGCCTCATGCACATCTGTCATTTGAAAAATGTCAGAGCTATAATCTGCATAACCTACAAAGCTCTCGCAAAGTTCGTTAGACGCCATATAGTAAAGAGTTTTGCCTTTTTTTTCAGAAACAACCCAGCCTGCCTTAACTGTTTCTTTAAGATAAGTTGAGATTGTTTGCCTGCTAATATTCAATTCATTTGCAATCTGAGTTAATGTGTAAGGTTCCTTTACCACCGCTCCAACATAGAGTAGCCTTCCGCAAACTGCCTTCTCGGGCGAACTTTGAAACCAAGCTGAATCTGACTTTCAGCAATCCATCGCTGGCGATCTTTAAAAATCTGAATTTCAGTCAACGCTAAATAATATGAAAAATCATTTAACGCAGCTTTATAAATATCAACCATCGTTTGCTCCAATTTTTTTTCATTTAGTATTTCATACTATAAAGAACGTTTTGTGCCCAAATTTTACTGTTGAATAAAACACTACTTTTTGTTTCTGATCACTACAAAAAAACCGCTCATTTTCTTCGTTACAATTTAAATTTTTAATCTTATAAGGATATCTTGTATGCAAAGTAGCGTTGGGATTATTTATGAATATTAAGACTTTTTCAATGGTCTTCTCTTGCTTACTTCTAGGTCCCATTGGCTGTAGTATTTCAACAACGAGTAATCAAACCGCACAAAATCTATCAAATATAGAAGTGAGTTCTGATCAATACCAGACGACTTTAGTTGATGTTTATGCTAGCTGTCCAAAATCAAAAAACGGCTTTAAGCTATTGAAAAGTAAAAAAATAGCAATGAATAACGTATGTTATTTTGAACCAGCTCAAGGTTTAGATACAAAACGTAAAACTCAAAACGGCCTAAAAAAAACTACAGTAAAAATAAAAAATCCAACTGGTCAAGCTGAACGAGATAATAATAAAGATATTGGTAATAAATCCGAAACATCTAACTCTTCTGAAATTCTGTCGAACTCTGAAGAAGGTTTTTTAACCAGCTTCCTTAATTCCAGCTATTTGTTCGAACCTAAAATTAAGAGTGAGTCCTCAAAAATGAAAAGTAAAACTCTTTTTGATTTGGATTTGGCAAACAACAAAAAAATAAGCTTTAAAAATGGTTCAATTAGTGCGGCAAAGCGCGTAATGGAAGATAGCTCTAAAGTAAAGCTGTCTTTATTTGCTATAAAAAGTTCTGAAAAAAGTACGGAGCTAATTAAAGCTGCATTACGCCCGCAAGTCACAGGAAGTTTATATGCCGGACTGGAAAATGTTGATAACCCAGGCATAGGCGCTGTAGGATCACTTAATTTAAGTAAGTTGCTTTATGACGGGGGCCAATCAAAACTTCAGCAGCAAGCATTAAAATATGACGTGAATGCTTTATTTGAAAGTTACAGAGAAACGGCAAACGAGGAGTTATTATCTAATCTGAGCGCAATCGTTGAGCTTGATTCTGCTTTTCAATTAAAGACATTGGCACGCACTAGGATTGACCGTTTAGAGGAATTAAAACAAAAACTATCTGTGCTCAAAATGGCAGGTGCAATCGACGCTACTACGATCGCACAGTCTAACTTATTAGTCTCAAAGCTAATGCTTAGAGTAGAAGAACTAGAACAGCAATTTGAAATAGCTCAACAGAAATTCAAAAACAAATATGGTATCGAATTGACCTCATCTCCAATGGATAAGTCTCTTCGAAATTTTTGTGAAAAAGAATTTGAGAACAAAAATAAATTGTTGAATGCTCCTAGCATATTAAGAGAGTACTTTTACCTTCAAAAAGCCCGAACAGAACTTACCGAACTTAAAACAAAATCAGATTATACAATTGGAGTTGAGGCAGGCTTACAGCAGTCAATAGATATGTCTAGCACCCAACTTACGCCATCTTTTGGTGTAGTGATAAGAAAAAACTTATCAGATGGAAACAAGTTAGCTACTGAAATTACTTTAGGCGAGAAGAAAATTATTTCTCAAGAGCAAGTAATTAAAGGTCAATATCAGCTGTTGGAAACTAAGGTTAAAGAAATTCGAATTGATCTAAGGTCTTTCAAGCGAAAACTAGATATCAACAATCTGAACGTTCAATATACGTTAGATGAAATATTATTCCTTGAAAAACAACTCTCTATAGGTCAGTCAAAGTTGACAAGCATAGTTTCAGCTGAAGCTCAACTTTTTGAACTTGAAACACAAACTGTACGTCTCAGGTCCCAAAACTACCTGTCAAAGCTAATGCTCTTAGCTTCGCTCGGAAAATTGACTGACGAACTTAATATAAAATTAGTCCCGCTTTACTAGTTTTAAAAAGAAATGAGATGCAGATTAACTGCATCTCATCTCGCTTCACTTAAAAGATATAAGTTTAAACAATATCGATGGTCACCGCCGTTATTGTTTCTGCTGAACCAACAGCAGCTTGCTGTGCATCATATCCAGATATCGTTCCGTTAATTGTTAAATCAAAATCAGTAACATCACTCTCTAACGTAAACGTTATCTTACCAATACTGTTTGAGTCAGTGAATTTAGATATCAATTCATACTCAGTCCCTGAAATTGTCTCTTTCCAAGTACTAGCCTCACTTATTATTGGCACCGCGTCACCAGCCGAAAATTCCCAGTTTGAACTGGAGGATGTGAAAATGTTGCTTTGAAAGTTACTTGCTGGAGTATAGGCAGTTACCGCGGTCAATCCGTCTCTAGAAATACTCGATGTATCAACAGAAGCATATAAAGGTGGTATATCACTTGAAGCCACTAGGCCATCTGAAGAGCTGGCTGTTCCAGCAGCAGAAATTTGAAATTCGAAACCAGTTACACTTTCCATCGCAGCAGTCTGTACACCATTCTGATTTAACGACAAATCAACTGTATAAGTGTTTCCAGATTTTGTTGTAGTATAAGTAATCAAGTCTCCTAAGACGGTAAGATCAAAACTATCCGTAGCGTCAGTTCCGCCCTTACCGTCTGATGCAGTGACAGTGACAGTTGTCGTGCCCGGAGTAAGACCTGAAACCGATAATGCTCCTGCACTACTGACAGAAGCTGTTCCTGTTGATGAAGTAGCAGTATAGGTAAGTGAATCTCCATCGACATCGGAGAAAAACGTGGAAAGATTATCCGATAATGAAAAGGAACTCGTAGCATTCTGATCCGAAATACCCGATCCAGTCAGTGCTGGATCATCGTTTACGGAGGATATTACGACTGAAACAGTCTGTGTTAAATCGCTAGTAGATGACACACCATCACTAACGACGACGGTAAAACTGTCAGAACCGGTCGCATTAGCTGTAGGAACGTAACTATAACTACCGTTCCCATTGTCTGCAATAGTACCTTTTTCTGGCGTAGAGTATGTATAAGTTAAACTATCTCCATCGCCGTCTGTCACACCTACAGTTCCATTCGTAGTGGTGTCTTCAGTTACCGCTAAGTCCTTTGCAGATTCACCAGACGGCGCGTCAGCTACGGCTTCTATTGTAACAGCAACATTTTGCGTAATTGAAGAAGCTGTTCCATTTTCATTAACGGTTATTACAAAGCTATCAGAACCATTTTCGTTAGCAGCGGGAGTATAGGTAAATGTTCCGTCAGCATCAGCATCGGTGATAGTGCCTTTTGTAGGAGTGCTGTAGGTATAAGTTAATGTGTCACCATCAACGTCAGTGGCCGTGATTGACCCATCAGCCGCAGTGTCTTCTGTCACAGCCAGGGTAGCAGACACAGATGACCCGACTACTGGCAGGTCGTTTACGGCAGTCACTACTACGATTGCTGGTAGAGAGGCCCCTCCCCCGGCGGGAGTAAGCGTAAAATTAACACTTCCATTGAAATCCGCTGCTGGCGTAAATGTTCCTGCTACGCTATCATAAACGCCTTTCGCATCTTGACCACTTTCTAAGGTATAAGTTGCTCCAGAATATTCTGAATTTACAACAGATATCGCAGTCCCATCTTCTTCTCCCGATCCAGCTGGAATAGCGTCTACAACTTGAAGCGTTGCCGTTGAAGTGGCGGACTCACCAGCTGTATCCGTCACTGTGTAAGAAAACGAAACCGTTTCATTTTCTTCTCCATCTGCTGGCGCGAACGAGAAACTGCCGTCGCCATTATCCGTTATCGTGCCAGAGGCTCCAGCGGTTTGTGATAATGCGGTAAGAGTATAAGTATCTCCAACATCTACATCAGTTACACCACTCGCGAAGTTAGACTTATCGTAACTGACAGAAACGCTATCTCTTTGTATCCCTAAATCGACTGCTGCTGCAGTCGGTGCATCGTTGGTATTAGCCACAGTAATTGTAACATCTTGAGCAGCAGCCAAACCATATGCATCTGTCGCCGTTATAGTGACAAGGGTGCTGGAAACATCAGCATTTTCCGGTGTACCAGATAAGGCTCCAGTAGATGCGTCTATGCTCAACCAGCTCGGATTACTCGCAATACTATATGTAAGAACGTCATTTTCATCATGATTATTTGCTATATCTGGGTCGCTAAACAGTGCTGACGCATCATATGTGAACGCAGAATCTTCTGAAGCCGAAGCGGTTACCGCACCCGTGGAAGTGGTCTGTGGAGCATCATTTAAATTAGTTACCGTGAACTTAAAGGATGTTTCAATTGAAGCTGATGTTCCTGCCACATCTTGTGCAGAAACTATGACAGAATAATCTCCAAGAGCTGCAGAACTTGGAGCACCGCTAATGACGCCGGTGTCTGCATTTATAGTCACCCCAGGAGGCAAACCTGTAGCTGAATAAGTAAGTTTTTCTGCTGTATCTGGGTCAGTAAACTGATCGGCAGTTGTCACATTTGTTATTGTGTCGCCTTGAACATATGACCCCTGATCCACTATAGCGGTTGCAGTTGAATCTAAAACTACCGCATCATTGGCACCTTCTAGCGAAACAATTATTGTCTTTGTTAAAGGGACACCCGCGACCAATTCGACAGCAGCTCCGTTAGAATCCAAAATGCTTACTTTAAAGGCTTCAGTGATTTGAAAGTTGCTATCATCTTTAAAACCAGCATCTGAGGCGGTCAAACCATCGTTGACTGTCCCTTTAGCGGTTGATGCTTGTAAAGAATTTAATGCCTCCACATTAGCAGATCCATATGTATAGGTCCAAACGCCGGCTTCCGTTATAGACAAACTACCAGTATTTCCGCCTAAATCTGCAACTGTTGTGCTGAACTTATAGGTGATATCATCCGTGTTATCGGGATCAGACAAAGATAAAGTTCCAGTGGTAGAGATATCACCTGAGGTTGCATCTGGTGTGGCGTCTTCGCTCAAAGTTGATCTCGTTGAACCTGTTACCTTAACAAGAGAGGTCGCTAGAGCTCCAATGTCAGTGGTATTATTTTTCAAAACATCAAGAACGGCAGTTGAACCTCCTGCTGCGGCCTCAACAGTGGCCTCTACAAGCAGTGACTGTGATGCGAAAAATAGATCAGAGCTTGTTGAGACGTCTGTAATACTTCCAAGGCTCGATGAAACATTTCCAATCGCTGAGGATACATCACCTTTTAGAGCTGCGTCCGCATCCATCGTTGGAGCAGCTGCAGCAATAACATTTTCCACGAATGTCGCGTCTATGTTTACTACGCTATTTGCCGCTGCACTTGTTGCTATTTCTGTCGCCACAGCACTAAGTGCCTCTGCTAGAATATCACCTTTATCTCCACCGCCAGCCGCAGACTCGGCCTCCGCAATAGTGTTAGCAACTGCCACAATCTGAGCGGCTTTGGCGGCATAAGCGATAGCGTCAGCACTCGTAGAGTCAACACTTGAACTGAAGGGATTATAGCTTGTCAAATCCACATCCGCGCTTAGGCCAAGCGCCTCAGCAGTATCCGCATAAGCTTGTGTTTGCTGAGTAGCTATATCAGCGTCGGAAGCGCCTGGGTTTGCTGCTTTGTAGGCGTCCAGCATCGCTTCAACAACCGTAGTAGCTGGTGATATTATTGATGATCCAGACGGCGCCGTTAATGTTAAACCCGCAACGATTGCGCCCGAGCTCGTGTCAACTGTATCTGCTGTAGTTACAACTGCAAGATTACCTGTAGTACTGGTAGACAATGAATAGGAACCGTCGCTGCTGGTCAGCGTCCAGTCCTCATTTTCATCCAAAAGGCCATTGTTATTTGCGTCAATAAAGACTTTCGCACTTTTCAACGGACCATCAAATACACCTCCTGTAAACGTCGTTCCTGATGAACCGCCCTCATCTCTAAAACAGCCCGAAAGACCAGTGGCAAACATCATTAAAGCTGAAGAAGACGCAACTTTTTTAATTATACGCTCTGTTTTTTCTCGCTTTTCTCTAACTGTAAGCTTTTCTTCTGTTGGAAAATCTTTCATCGGTACCTCGTTATATTTAAGCTATAATAAATGATCCAGAGAGATCTACGTCTCCGTTTTGAACAAGAGTAAGAGTAGAATCAGACATACTTGGTCCAACCTGTGACACTCGCGCTCCAGAACTATCAACTAAATCAAAAGTTGTTATTGCCTCTAAACCTACTATGTCTCGCAGCGAAGAGACTACATCACTGATAGAAATACTGCCATCATTATTAACATCAGCAGCTTCTTTCGCCGCTCCTGTCAGGGTTTGCAGCCCTACGATATCTCTAAGTTGAAGAACCACATCTGAAATTGCTACATCTGAGGTGTAAACAGAAGCTTGGTTTACCAAAGCTACATGCGTTATTGTCAAATCCGAAGCGGCAAGTATCGAGCCGCTTGAACTCGTGAAGCTAGTAGAGGCTGCTGAAGAGTCGATCAAGTTAACCGTAATATTGTCTGGAATTGAAGTTGTAGTGGAAGCCGAAGCATCCGAGATTGACACAGACTTAGCAGATGAGGTGTCATCATTGTCTGCAACAGAAATCGATTTGTTTGATATCGAGTTGAGATAAGTAGAACTTACCGATCCATTTTCATTTATTGCGTGAGTTACCGCATGAGCGTGTATGCCATCACTATTGCTTCCAGCCTCGATAGTTGTGTCGTCATCCGCCGTAACTACAATAGTCGCAGACGGAGAACTTTGCGTAAGATTAAAACTTGTAGCCGAGGAAAACTCTAAACCGGATGCACTTAAAATGAGTTCTAAATCGTCATTAGAAGTTAATCCATTTGCTGTGACGGTATAAGTAGCTGTAGTAGTACTTCCTTCCGAAACATAGCCTGAGGAAGATGAATACGTAATATCAGAGATCGTAAACGTTGCTATGTTTTCTTCAACTGTGAAATTAGTACTTGGAATACTAAGGGCGTTAAAAGCTGAGTCAGAACTTACGGTGCTATATTGAAGCGTTGCTGTTCCACTATTCACTGAATTTGCCGCGCTTACAGTAAAAGTGTCGCTCGTCGTTGTTGAATTGAGAGTCAAAACATAAGTGTTAGCGGCTGCATCTACTACAGAAATATTGCTTCCTGATATTGTTAAATCATCAGGCGCATCAATTATCATGTTAACGTTAGCAGCAGGTATTCCGACTAAAGCTGCAGTAAGAATTTGATTAGTTGATGAAGTGCCTTCGATAAGAGAGTCGCTATCACTTCCAGAAATACTTACTCCTGAATCAGATGTAACAAATCTATATGCAATAATTCCACTTGTATCACTTGGACTTGTCAAACCTTGCGTTCCGGCAGTGGAAGCGTTGGTATCAACACTGCTTACGCCTGAATTATCCACCGCGATTGCATAAATTTTCTGATTATCATCATTACCAGACGCAGACACGTAACTTGCAGAAGCAAATTCAGCTGCTGATAGCGATGTGAGAAAGCCTGCGCCAGAAGAAGATGTTTTGGCTGTAATTGTTGAAGCACCTGCAGTGTCATCGGTATAAGTGATTGTTCCTAAGCTATCCACAATGTTGATAGCTCCACCCATTTCAGTGTGGGTTGCGCATTGGTAATAAAGCGTACTTGGCGCGTCGCTCGCGACGGAAAATGTAAAATCGTCTCCTGAACTGGTTATTCCAGTTGTGTATGCAGTTACAACAGTTCCATTTGGGTCTTCTTGAATTTGTAATGTGTGCCCGGTATCAGTTCGATCAAAAGTATATGTTTGACCGCGGATAAGTGTGAGTGTTGGGTCTGACTGACCATCAAATAAATAGTCTGAATTGTCATTTTCTGCTGATATTGAAAAAGTTTTAGAAGTCGTATCCTGCAGGCCAATTATATATTGTGAAATGGTTGAGTTTGGTGTGCTTGCGGTGTCTGCGTCTGAAACTGAAATTATATCGGAAAGAGCTGTGGTGGTAGCTCTCGAAACTGTGCTGTAAACATTATCATTTTCTACAGTCGTGCCATAGTCGCCTGAAGACACGCCATTAATAGTTGCAACAGGAGCAGCGTTATAGTCAGTATTACCACTTAGAGAGAGGGTATATTGGTTTCCAAATTCACTAGAGGAGGCGAAAGTTTCCGTATTGTTAGCTTCGACATTAACAAAATATGTACCAGCTTCAGTTGGGGTCCCAGCTGCGACTGTAAAAGACAAGTTTCCACTAGAGGTGCCAGCTGTAGTGGAAAGGGCTTCGTTACCAGTCTTACTTACAGTGGTTCCATTTTCATCTGTAATCTTTAGGTTATAGAACGTGGCGTCGGTAGCCGTAGAAGATAAAGATAAGGTAACCGTAGAACCATCTACGTTACCGGTGGTAAATGTATACCAATCAGTATCGGTTGAAGTAGATAAAGCTCCCTTAAAAGATGTATCCTCTATCAAATGATTAGAGGATTGGATTGATCCGTTCGCCACGGATGAACTTTTCAGCTCACTTTCGGCTGTTTCTATTACATCGTAAGAGATTGTGTAGTTTGTAGTATTAAGCGAGTCAGCTTGAGCCACCTTTAAATAGTACGTACTTCCAGCTGCAGCCGAAGCAGAAAGCGAAGTAGGAACACCTGTTGAAACAGTTTGCAGGACCGTATCGCTAGCGTTCACAACAGAGACAGAAAATAGATCGTTTTGAGAACTAAAAGAACCACCAAAGCTCACGTCGATTTGAGACGGTACTGAGAACAAACTAGCCGGGAGTTTGAAATAATCTACGTCCGACGCACTCGATATATTATCGGTATAACTTTTTCCCTCATTAATCGAAAGAGGTCCGGCACTAATCGACCCTAACGCGTCAGCCATATCATTTTCTCCTTAGATCTAATTTATTTTAAAGAATTTCTGGAACCAAGAAGTTGTCTGCGCTAAGCGAATCTTTGGTCACACCTTCAAGCAAAATTGTATGTTGAATTTGATTTGATCCTGTTCCCGTGTATCCGAGATTGACCAGCGCACCATCAGAAGTATCAGTTATTCTAGATAAGGCGGATGATGCACCCGTTATCGCCGTATCATTTACATTCTGCAATATCTCTAATTTATCGTTCGCTATATCGAAGTCAGTTACCCGGTCAGTTCCAGATCCGATACCCAAAGTAACGATATCCGTTCCAGCTCCACCCGTAAATATCTCACTATCGGAAGTAGACATAAACTCATCTGAAAATGCTGTTCCAAGCATGTTATTAAGTTCAGTAAGGCCAGTCTCGATTGAGAAGGTTACTGTTTCCTCTGTTTGAATTCCTAATTCCATGATACCGTCAGAAAATTCAAACTCCTCTACACCGATCACAGTGTCCACATCATTTGTTGAAGAGTTTGTTACTGTGTAAACATCTAAAATTTCATGTGCGTCATATATCAAAAAAATACTGCCATCTGATTCTGTAACTTGAAGAACCTTTTCTAATGTCATATTCTGGCTATCAAAACTTGAATCAGAAGAGCCAGAGAAGATGTCGACGCCAGCTACACCATCGATGTTCGCATAGTATCCGTGAGAAGTTGAGCCATCGCTTTCATACGTTTGTATAACATCAGCAGTTCCGTCTGGCGCACCATTAACCACTTGATCGTAGGTACTTTCAACTTTGGCAACATAAACCTCAGCAACACTTGAATAAATAGTAGGTGTGGCTGAAGCTGATATGAGACTGTCGGACATTTCTACTACAGAGTCATTTTCTGTTGTTACAATCAAGCACTCTCCAGTTGCGCTAACAATACCTGTACAAATTACAAAACCGGCTTCAGCAACCGTAAATGTAGCACTTTCTCCTGTTGATGTTCCTTCATACACAGCCACGTCTTTGAGAGCGTTGCCCTTGTCATCTGTTCCGACATTAGATCCACCAAACAAAAAGTCACTACCAGAGCCGCCAATCAAAATATCTGCTCCGCCACCAGCGCTCATAAAATCGGTGCCCGCGCCAGCGTCCAAGTAATCTACTTCTGTTCCAACAGAAGCTATTTCCTCGGCACCAGTCGTGCCTTTGTATTGACGCTCATCAGTAGTTCCATCACCATCTCTATCAATGTTTGTCTGCGTCAATTCTAATGTTTGCAACCCATCCGCGTACTCTATCGCTTCGATGTTCTTGGCATAAACAACTTGAGATGCATCATCGCTATTTGTGTATTTTGTGTAACCAGAATTTCCGTCAGCATCCGTATCGTTAGAAACAGCCCCTGTCCAATTGTTCTGACTACCATCAAGAATAAGGAGGTCATCACCAGCCCCACCATCAACCCAGTCTATATTTGCAGAGGTCGAGTTGCCAGAGCCTTGTCCAGGATTGATAACATCATCACCACCACCAGCGGCAATTTGATCAGATCCCAAGCCACCATCAAAAAAGTTATCTGCGGACATTAGTTCACCAGCTGTCGTTCCGATGGATAATGTTATTAGATTACCTATATTTGCTTCGGTCAACGCCTCACCAGCCAAACCGCCGCCAATATACGCAAAGTCTATAGTGCCGTCGAAATCTAAATCATCAGTCTCATATTCAGCGGCAAAGCGAGCAAATCCATCATTAGTCTCAATGCCTTCCACTTCAAGTACATAATCCGTTACTTGAACTCCATCTTCCGTCGTAGTGAAGCTGTAAGCGCCTACGGCTACCCCACCTCCAGCTTCAGCATCGGATTGGCTATCGTAAAGCTTGGCCATTCCAGTCGTTGAATCGACTTCAAATTCTCCGGTGGTTGCATCTTTAGCACCGTATTTTCCATTAGCGCCAAATACTGAGAAGTCCGACATTGCAACATCAAATTTAACAACATCCATACCTTGGGCATCATTATCGCCGCCAATTAAGATATCCGCTCCAACGCCTCCATTAAGAAAATCATTACCGCCTCCACCAAGTAAGTAATCGTTGCCTTCCTTACCTTCTATTTTCTCATCCATGTCGGTACCCGACAGCAAGTCCGAAGAACTAGTTCCTCGCTGACCACCCACGTCTGGATTCCCGTCTCCGTCTAAGTCAACAAAAGTATTGTTTACGAAGTAACTTATATAGTCGTCATCAAAGCTCAGCGCCTCAATACCGTATAGCGTGTCCGTGCCTAGCCCAATTCCTTCGTCAGTTCTTGAGTCAACAACTTTGATGTATCCATCATCTTGATATGATGAGGATTGGTCACCAGAAGAGTCATAAAATGTAATTGTAAAGTTAGATTTATCTCCGGAGAATACAGCGACGTCCTCACCCGGATTGCCCCATTCGTCCAAGCCGTTTGAACCGCCTCTAATTGTATCGTTACCCAGACCACCCTCAATTCGGTCAGGACCATTACCGCCCTCAAGCACATCTCCGCCTTTACCGCCGAATATTACGTCCCCGCCAGAAGTCCCGGAAATGCTATCGCCAAAAATACTTCCATAAAAGTTAGTACCTAAGACGTTACCATTGAAATCTAGCATTTCATGTGATGTCACACCTACGTTGATGTGCTGATCATCAAACTCTAAAACTTCAACATTTCTGATAACGGCAGTGCCCTCGCCGTCTGGATCAAGATCTGTAACAGTAATTACGAGAACACCGTTATCATCACTATCCTCTATCTCGTATGAGTCGAAGTTCGATTCAAATTGCACTCTATCAACCATGGCTTCGCCGGACCAAATATCAACGCCGTTTGCCCCACCATCAATTATGTCATCACCGGCTCCGGGACGGATCCAGTCACCACCTGCCCCACCATAAATCGTATCATTTCCATCATTACCTAAAAGGTCATCATTACCAGAGTAATCATAGTCCGATGCTTCTAGAGCGGACGGATCCGCCACACCAATTGTGTCATTTCCATCTGTTCCATCAACAAAGGCTCTGATAACCTCATTATCTGAATTTCGATCAAAAAATTCTTCCATCGAAAGCGCAACAAACTTGTCTTGGAAGTTTATAAATTCAATGTTTTTAAGGACATCAGTTCCAGTTCCACCCATCGACGAGGGCAAGTCATCGACGACGACCGTAATTGAGTCAGATGCTGTCCAAGAGCTATAGCCAATATCTGCCGCAGAAGTAGCAAACTTATCTGCCATAATTGCCTGCAGATCAGAATTATCGCCAGCGTAGGTTGTTACTGTATAATTTCTTGCCGAACCATCGAATATGGCTTCATCTTTACGAACATAACCCCATGTATCTGCAACGCCGTTTGTACCGCCATCTATGTAGTCATTTCCTGCGCCACCGCTGATACGGTCTCCTCCACCATACCCGAAAATTACATCATCACCCTGTTTACCTCGGATTTCGCTGTCCGCTTCTTCTGCGTCCTTGGTATCGGCATTGCTATCGATATCTGCACCAATATTCCAATCCTTGATTAAGTCAGCGCCCTTTGTTCCAGTCACTTGAACCCAGTCGTAAGTACTATCGCCGTCCCAATTATCGAGTTGAATTCTCAAGCCAAGGTCAACCTGACTCCGGTCGAACTCTATTGTTTCCACATCAATTAGAAGGTCATTGCCAAGCCCACCTAACGCTGATGTGAGAGCATCTGAAACGAGGTAGGCGGTTACGGCTGTGGCCGGCGCGGTCGAAGTCGTGTCAACTGTATATCCTTCCATGGTGCCATTAGGTATTTTTCCACTCGGATCATAAACTGTAATATTGGATTCTCCGGTGGCTTTAGAAGTCCGTATGGCATCCACGTCAACTTTAACTTGGTAGATATTAAAGCGCTCTTCGATGCCATTATACTGAACACGGTCGTTATCGCGCCACATGTCTCCAGTGGATCCATTATCACCACCGTCGAGCACGTCATTGCCCTTACCACCATTCAGACGATCTCCACCGCCGCCGCCGAGAAGTACGTCATCACCAGCTCGGCCTTCTAGTGTATCTTGCCCGGAGCTTCCCACTAATGAGTCTTCGCCGCTGTCTCCAAATGGAGTGCCTTGTTGAAAGCTTTCAGTAATTGTTTCGCCCGTATACCAATCGGTCCACTCCCAAACATCAGAGCGCGGCGCAAGATCTAGAAACTCGTCAGCAAACCCTAAAGAATCCACACCTATTAATAGGTTCACACCGACTGACCCTGCTTCACCTTCTGGAAGGGTGTCAGAAAGCAAGTATCCGCTTGTTAATGTATAGTCCTCGGTGTTTTCCGATGTATAAGCGGACCAAGCATTCGATGCGATTGCAGCCTCACCAGTATAACCAACCAAAAGCCATTGTCCTGAGGCGTTTTCTAAAGCACGTCCTGTTTCATCATGTACATATGCTTGTACACGCTCAACTTCGACGCGCGAATACTGCACACTATCAAACGACACTTCGTCACGGGTCTGCCAAGGATCTACATACCCTGTTGAATTCATCAATGTATCATCAGTTGCGTTTACGTAATCGTTGCCTTCACCAGGCTTAATGAAATCACCGCCACCGCCAGGCAGGATAATATCATCACCAGCTCGACCTTCAATGTGGGTGCGACCGTTGTCTCCCTCAAACACGTCACCATAAGACGTTCCCCTGAAATCTCCAATGTATTCTTCACCACTTTCCCAATCTGAATACATCCAAGTTTCAGGTTCCAAACTCACCTCAGTATTTGTTTCAGCTCGAAAACTTATATGCTCAAAACCATAGAGAACATCAGTACCTAGACCGCCGGCCGCGTCAGGACGGTCGTCAGTAACAGTCACTTTATTTATTCCAGAGCCGCCAAATTTCGCTTTCAGCGCATCAGAGAGTAGTTTGTCTGAATCTGAACCTACAACACCATCGCCATCCCAATCATTGCTTGCAGTCGCATTGTCCGCCACAAACAAAAGACTCTCAATTGAAATATCAAAGTTTGACTCAGCTGCCTCGTAGACCGCAATGTCTCCGTGTGAGTAGTCATCGGAAGATGTTGGCTCTACTCCTCCGACTAACAAATCATCGCCAGCACCAGCGTCAATTTGAAACTCATCTGTTACGTCACTTTCAATTGTATAAGCAGAAAAGTCGTCGTCGCCAGATGTGCCATAGATACTAGAACGTGTGTCCCACGGGTTACTAACATCACGTATTTCAAGCCAATATGTGCTATCGGCAAACTCAATTTTCTCAATATCAACTAGTACATCAGCACCTTCGCCGCCGTGAGAGAGCGATAAAGAGTCTGTGACCGTAAAGTATGAAATTTGGGTTTCATCACCATCCAGCTTAAACTCAATATCAACTCCGTCTACACCATCGTAGTCCAGTTCTGCAAAGCCATCGCTATCACTATCAGTGGCAATTAAACGATCGGAGATTGTGTAGCGCGCTTGGTTCCCAGAATAGATAGCTTTATCGCCTGTATTAAAGCTATCCCACCATTCTTTTTGTTGCTCTCCGCGCCCATAAAGGACGTCGTCTCCTGCACTACCAACAAGGGAATCGTTCCCCGAGCTACCATATAGATAATCGTTGCGGCCCTGCCCTTGTAGTGCAAACTCCCAAATGCGAGTTTGACCGGAAACTTCGCCATTGTCGCTATATGTGTCTATATTGTCAAAATTGTCTATGCGGACCAAGATATCTTTTACGTCTCTAGATCCATCATAAGCAGTATTTTTTACTGCCTCAACGTTATCATAAGGATCATCGCCTAAACTAATACCATCCATCAGGTCTGACATATAATTTTCAACATCAAATGGGTTAGCTGAGCTACCTACTGCCGAACCTAATACTTGGTCAAAACTTAAAAGCCACGCATGCTCGTCTGTATCTGTTGAAAAAGACAGGATATTCTTTCCCTCTGACGTAAGCACGTCCCCAGTAGAAACATCAAACGAAGCTCCTTCAGCCAACAATGTTGGGGCGTCATAAAGATTCCCCATAGTGACTTTCCAATTATCTGCTGAAGCAGCATTGCCATTTTCTATTTCAATGTTGAAAGCTCCGCTTTGGGAATTGTTATTCCACCCAAAGACCAATGCTTCTACGCCTTTGCCATAGACTGTGCCTTCACCGCCCTTGCTAGAATCTAGAGTATCGACCACCACCCAGTGGTTTTCAGTTTGATCGTACGAGATGTCGTATCTCTCACCCATCCCCTGAAAGTAAATTTTGTCGAAACCAGCCCCCGCATAGAATACATCGGCTGTATTGTCCGAGCCACCACCTCCCGTTGATGTGTATATATCAGCGCCGTTTAATTGTCCCTTGAAACTTCCAGATTCATTACTAACTACATCGTCAAATTGCGTGCCGCTGACACTGACCCCAACAACCTGATTGTCTCCACCGGTTACTACACCAACCTGTGGAAATAAATTTGCCATAGTGTGATCAGAAGTTCCAAAACGAATTCCGTCGATATTAATCAAAGTATCAACGCCTGAGCCTCCAAGCTCATCGCTTATTTTGTGCGTTACCGTAAATTCATCTGACCCAATCTTTTCTATGTCGTAGGCGGCTTCCAACCCAGAGTAGATCGCAATATTTTTTATACCTTCGGAGCTATCCCCCAAATAGGTATCGTCGCCCTTACCTCCGCTAAATCTATATTCATTTACCTCTTCTGACGTAAACCTGGTACCGACCATCGAGTTAAAAGATGACAGTTCGCCATAGGACATTACGTCATCGTAATTAGTGCCTGAATAATTAACCCGAAAAATTTCCTGTTCAGACCACCTGTCATTATTAGAGTCATAGACCCAATCGGTAAATTGTTCTCCAGTATAAGTTGTTGAAAGAGCGTTGATTGCAACATCACCGCTTTCAGTGTTAACCTTGTAGGTAGTTTTCGAACCATCAAAACCACCATGAGCATTGGGAAGCCATGAACCCGTGTGCCCGAAAACTAGGGCTTCAATTCCAACAAGAACATCAACTCCTTCACCTCCAGATGCTGCAGCTAAGCTATCAACTACTATAGTTGCCAAGTGATAGTTAGAATTCGAGTCAATGCTAGATATAGCGGTATCGTTCGCTACCACACCTTTTACATTTAGTGACAACACTTCATCAGAAAATAACACCAGTTTATCGTTGACTGTCTCAACACGGCCATTTTCTGAACCTTTTACATAAACGTCGCGAATAACTGTATAACGGTTTTCTGAACCTGCGTAGAATGCTATGTCACCAGCAAAATTGTGAGTTTCTGATACCTGGTGCGTTCCACCCCAAATAACATCGTTGCCCTCTCCACCTTTTATTCTATCTGCACCGTCCCCAGCCGCGATCAAATCATCACCAAATTGACCAAAAAGTTCATCTTTTTGATTTCTAACTAAACTAGTGATAGTGTCATCTTTAAGAGTTCCACGGCTGGTCCCCTCATAAGATGTTTCCTGATACTCTTTCCATCCGCCTGATCCGTTGGCCACAACAAAGCTTTCCAACCAGTAATCAGTAGTGGTAAATTCTTTCCATCCACCTGCCCCATCATCTTCAACGAAGCGCTCTATCCAGCTATCACTTGCAGTAAGCACTTCATAACCACCGGAACCATTGTCTTTCACAAACATTTCCAAGTAGCGGTCATCTATTGAGCCATTGTCGTCCCAGTCAAATTCACGAACCAACGCAAGACCATCCGAACTAACATTTTCCTGAACACCAGTGTACTCGTAAACGTTTAGCGGAGCCCAACTATCAACCCACAAATCCCACCCAAGATCATCAACTGTAGTTACATTGGTATCAATCGCAGTAGCGTTGTCTGTAGGTTTCCATTCCCAGTCCTCGACCCACACTTGATTGTTGTAAGTCCGAACAAGCGCCTTCGCGCCAGAAGCATCAGTCTGAGTGCCATCATAATTATAAACATTTAAAGAAGAGTTCGAGTCCGACCATAAAGTGTCTGCCCCGCCGTCCCGCAGCTTTACCTCAGTTACATTCGTGTCTAGTGCTGTTGCTCCCTCAGCAGGCGTCCAGCCCCAATCATTTACATGAGCGACAAAGTTTTCCTCCCGGACTAAAGCTTTGACATCCGTGGAAACGCTTTGAGAACCATCATAATCATAAATCTTGTATGTCGAGTCGGTATGGCTCCAAAGCTCTCTTTGGCCGGAACTCCATTCATCCCCATAGTCAATACTATTAACATCAACAGCCAATGGTGTTTCGCCGTTAGGATTCCAGCTTCTATCAGAAACAGACACATTTGACTGATATGCCCAAGACCAACTATCGACTTCAAGCTGCTCATACCCATCATCAAACTGAGCTTCTTCGACGTTTAATAGGTAATCTGTCCCGTCGCCGCCGGCCGCTGCGGGCAGTAAATCTACAACCTTCACAACTTTGCCATAGTCCAGTTTAGCCGACCCACTTAGGGCGTTGTATTCAACGGTTGATTTTTCTTGATATTCACCCAAAGCATTCAAATCCGGCCGACCCGCAGACATTTTCAAATAAACTTCAGATATTTCATATCGGATCTGGTCACCAGAGAAGTGTGCCCTATCGTAAGAAGACCATCGGGCATCATAAAAATTACCATCGATGGTTTCTTGTTGTTGAACGAACCCTCCACCCTCTTGAACAACTTTAAAATAAGATGGATCAGTTTCTTTGCCGTCCCAAGCCCAGTAATCACCCCCATCCTTGAACACGTCATACTTTTTGGAACGACCTGTGTCAGGATCTGTCAATGTTATATTACTACCATTGGTCTCGGGTGTTGCTGACACAAAGGCCGCCAGAAAATCACTCTCTGAACCACCGTCAATAAAATCGTCACCCGCGCCGCCAGTTATATTATCTCGCCCTTGACCAGCCAGTATGGTGTCATTGCCCAGCCCCCCCTCAATCCAGCTGTCATGAACAGTTGAAGATTGGGCATTACCATTTTCATCATAATAAGTAATATCTGCAGAAAGCAGCGCTTGTTCCGGCGCATCAATCGTCCACCCATCAGTAGCGTTGCCTGTTACTTTATCAAATACATAACCATATTCGTTATCGTAAGCGACAAACGTCCCCGTCTCAATTTCATAAACGGTAAAATCACCAGATGTCGTACCGCCACCCCATTCCGACGGGAATGTGATCGTAGTTACATCAGCTTGAGCTACTGTATCACTTTCTCCAGGCTGAAATTCCCATATTCCATGATCACCATGGTCCGCTTCATCGAATGCCGTATAAGGTTGAAAAGTCCATCCGGCCGATACATCTCCTTGTACGATATCATAAACATATCCATAGCCTAATGCGGCGTCGGTAACGTATGCGATCGACTCTCCGCTAGATAAAGTGTAGATGTCAAAAAACATCGCTTCATCTGTCCAGCCATCATCGTATGCAACCGTTACGTTTGTGGCTATTGCTGTGTCAGTTGCTCCAGGTGACCAGTTCCAAATATCATCTTGATTAGCTTCAAAAACCGTTCCGGCAGTCGAACCAAAATACTCAACCTTCCAGACACCAGACGCGTCAGAGGTCTCTTTTACCTCCTCAACAACCCATCCGTTTTCGTCGTCGTAACCTATCCACCTGTCATTTGTTCCATCGTTTACCTTATAAATGTCTAACCCCGCTGGAGCCTCAGCCGCAAACCAAATAATATCTGCATCGCCATCATTCCAACCTTTTAAAGATGTTATGCCTGTATCGACCGGTGTATCATTTGCGCCTGGCGACCAATTCCAAATATCAAAGCCCATTGCGGCTGTGTCTTCAACAAAAAATTCAGCGTCCCAAATGTCGACGCCGTCATTAAAGTCAGAAAATCCGGCAAATCCACTTCCTGCGTCACTCTCGCGACCAGCACGGAGATCAATCACATCGTTAAATAATGTTCCACGCGCGTTAACTTCATTACCGCCCCACATGTCATATTGAACTTGAAAGTTGACTTCACCTTCGTAGTCAAAGCCAAACTGCGCCTTTTCCATACCAATTAACAAGTCAGTACCCTGCCCACCGTAGCTCATTGGCAGGCTATCGGTAACAACAAAAAACGTTTCACCCTCATTTATTTGGTACAAAACCTCTTCACTACCAACTTTTGTGATTTTACCGATTTTCGTATCGCCTTTTGTTACCGCCGAAACAGTAAATAGCGCCCTACCCAAGCCGTCGTTAATCGTCAGATTTTTACCTTCAAAAACAAGCTTATCCAAAGTGAAACGGTCTATGCTCGCGTTATACTCCGCCACATCGGAATCCCGCCAAACATCGCCTGAAGTCCCATTGGCGCCACCGTCCAGAATGTCGTTACCGACACCGCCCAGGAGCCTATCGCCGCCCGCCCCTGAAATAAGAATATCATCACCGGCATTACCTTCCATTCTATCTTGAGAAGGCACATTACTTGTACTGGATAAGGTACTGAAATTAATAACATCATCACCGAAAGTACCACGCCAGTTTACTTCGCCAGCGGCCACCTCTTGCTGCGTTTGCCAATCCCATTCAGTCCAAGAATTAATTTCAGTTTGCACACTCAATAGAAATTCATTGTCATCAAATTGAATTCTTTCAGCATTGACGAGTATATCGACACCCTCACTTTTCGAACCAGTGACAGTATCCTCAACGACAACTATTTTATTGGATTCAACCCAATAAGCGGAAGCAATGTCGGAAAACGAATTTGCGACTATGGTGTACAATTCGGAAGTTGAATCCAGCGCATCGTCACCATCAAATGACTTCAATACATATCTGTCAAAATCACCCTTATAATGGACTGTATCGCCTCGAACAGACATATTATAAGCCATATCAGCAATCTGACTTACTGAACCAGAAGCATCTGCACTTGAGAATTTTGAAGGATCAGTATCTGGCAAAAATTCAAAGTTACCGTTGCCTAAATCATTGACTTTCATCAACGTGCCATCTGGCACATCTATACCAAAATTGTTGAGCATGTTGTAAAGGGTAATGTATGAACCGTCTTCACCATCAACACTCAAGTCAAACACGTCAAACGTTGTGTCAAACTCAATCCCAACTAAGGTCCCGGCATAGTTCCACGTATTATCTGGCGAAGTTTCGTCGTAATCTGCTGGAATGCGCTGATCTCCAGGTAGAATAAATGCTGAAGCCGCCGAAACAGCGTCTGCTTCAGGCATCGCAAACTGTTCACCAAACATTGAAGGATCGAAACTACCTAAACTGCCGGATGCGAAATTGTCTTCTAGATATTCTGAAGAATCAAAATCAACCTCATCAGCGCCACCATCTACAAAATCATTACCACGACCTAATTCGATATCGTCCGAACCTGCACCCGCGCGGACACGATCGTCTCCGTCTCCAGCATGAATCCACTCGCTTACACCTTCACCAGAGATAATATCATCAAACCCTGTACCATCAATAAACCCACCCCACGGGTCCTTAAATACCGACAACCTTACATCTGAATCATTAAAGTAAAGAACATCTATATTTGTTAAAATATCTGTCCCTAAACCCTCATCGCCGCGTTTATCTGAAACAATCCAGTAATCTTGATCTGCAGTAAAGTAAGACGCGATATCCAACCCAAGGTCAGATACAAGATCATCTAACTGGGTTTTCCCAGCAGAGGAATAATTAACCTTCGTAATTCCGGCAGAAAGACCTAATTCATTTGCCGAGCTCAACTCCCAAGTGAAATTACGCTTTGGAGCATCAAATTCGACAACATTTTCATTTTCCCAGGGCATGGCGCTGTCTCCGCGGCCTGCACCGTCTATATAGTCATTACCCTTTCCACCAGAAATATGGTCTCGACCTCCAGTTCCCTCAGCATCGCCAACGATGATATCATTTCCACCTCGCCCTTCGATAAAGGAACGTCCACCAGACGATGGTGTAATAACGTCATTAAAATCAGTGCCTCTTGCCCAGTCTTCATTAACCTGCTGGTCCGTGTAATGGTCTGTAAATGAAAAAGAGCCTTTATCAACACCAAGCAGCACTTCATCGTCTTTGAACTCTAAAATTTCAACACCCGAAACCGTATCGGTACCATCATCTCCATCTGCGGTGTTAATATCAGTTATTGCGAAACTGCCGTCGCTATTTTGAGTTATGGTGTAACCTTCTTCCTTACCTGAGAAAGAGGCCCGATCACCGTAATCCCAAATCGACAAAGCAACTGAGCCGCGTCCAGCTGTTTCCTCACCATTTGCCCCGCCACGAATGACATCATCCCCAGCACCACCTTCGATAAAATCTGCGCCAGCGCCACCATCTAAAATATCACTCCCACCGGCGCCTATAATCGTATCGCGACCAGAGCCACCTTGCGCGGTGTTAGAGGAATTATCACCTAGTAAGAAAAAATCATCAGTTTGGTTAGTAACGTCCAGATTATCGCCGTCTGCCGCTCTCCGTTGGGTATTGTCTGAATTTCCTCCGACGGAACCTAAATCTGTTTCACCTTCAACATAGCTATCACCCATACCCATAAAACTAAAGAAAGTAGACGCCAAATTATTGACAGACACAGGAACGTTGAGCTCAACCTCAATTCCCTTCTCAATCACAGCTGCAATTTCTTGGCCATCTACAGAAGTGAGGTATAAATCCACTTGACCCAACTTTCCGGCCTTTTCAACCATAGCGGACCATTCCGTGCCAGAAAGACTAGCCTTTTTCCAACCTGCATCAGTTTCTATCAAAGAAACCTTACTTGCGGTTGAGCTTCCTTTTTCAGTAATGAGCGAGCCACGCCCACCACTTGCCGAAGTTTTCCCCATTTCAGCAATGAAATCTGCGTCGATAGAAAAGACACCTGGTGCGTCCACACTTGTATTTTCAAAATCGAGCTTGAACCGAGCCTTACTTCCCTCTAAATCGTCCAGCATCTCACGATCATAGTATTCTATATCCTGAAGGTCATTTATAGTGATCTGAAGAGAAGCCTCGAAGTCTGGGTTAATCGCATTTTTGTTGGAGATGACAAACGAGCTGTCACCGTCAAAATAAAATAAAGCTTCATTGCCCTGGTCGCCATCATTGCCCTGGTCGCCATCATTGCCCTGGTCGCCATAATTGCCCTGATCATTTCCCCCCGAATGATCTTGGCCAGCATAAGGATCGTTCAGTTCAGTCCACTCACCGTTGTTTTCAACAACTTCTCCAACGACCCACCCCATGTCGTCAGGAAAGTCAGGATCAGGAGAACTGTAGGCAATAGTTACGCCCCCAACGTCATATATATCAAAATGTGCATTATCGCTTCGATAACCATCAAAGAAAGTTATGTGGACTGGTTGGCTGTTAATTGGTGTATCTTCTGAGCTAGGCGTCCAATCAAAACCAACTGAATATAATTTTATACTACCATCCATTTTGATACTCCCAAAGAATGCAATGTTCTATTTTTTTGATCATAGAACATTTAAAAAGGTATGTTAACCTATTTTAATTTTTAAAATTCAAAATACTATAAGCAATGGCAGTAGCACAGAAAACAAACGACACTCAATCAACACAGATACTCGCAAACCCATATTTTTCTGGGATTGCTTCTTTATTTAGCTCATATGGCAGCCCCACATTCACACTCTGGAGTGAGAAAAGTCTAACTTATAAGTTCAACAAAAACATCAAGAGTCCGGACCATGACTTTGCATTCATTTGGAATGAAAACTACTCGCTTGCAGTGGAAGCTATATTGCACAACATAAGCGCATTCTGTGAGTTGGAATTTTCAGAAGTTGCGCATGATGCGGATATCGATTTTTGGTTTTATCACTCAGATGATAACGTTTTTGGCTATTCATATGGTGTTGGAGGCAGTGGAGTTTTTCTCAATGCGAGTAATTTAATAAACTCTACAATCCCTTTAAATGGATACGATTATTTAACAATTGCTCACGAAATAGTCCACAATTTAGGTCTATCACACCCGTTCGACGGATATGCAAATTTTCCTGAAGTGTCGGCGCCTTTAGATATTGGAAGTCAATCAGCTAACCAAAATCTATACACTATAACTTCTTATAACGACACCGGGACAAGTTCTGAACAAGGAATTGAGATTAATCCACCATATAGATCTAGCCAATTAGATTATGGTTTGAGCGCTTTAGGTGTAATTGATCAGTCATTTCTACAACTTCTATATGAAGAAAAAAACAACAATCAAACCGATACCTTGTACATTATTGATGGCAATAAGGTAGGCTCGCCCTGGTCGACGATCTGGGATACTGCCGGAACCGATACAATAGAAATACGAAGCACTTCTCTTCAAGATGCTCACATCAATTTACAGCCTGCGCGTTTTCAAACAAATAGCGAAACTGTACATTTGGGAGGCATTTCCACAATCT
>JACLAB010009420.1_pt1 | contig 51054 bp, 28 predicted proteins | sample 8027921 | NCBI WGS metagenome assembly JACLAB01 (sample SAMN15725117, study PRJNA655200) | protist metagenome | isolation source: fluorescence activated cell sorting (FACS) single amplified genomes of... | place: USA: West Boothbay Harbor, Gulf of Maine | collected 2000-07-19 | reverse complement strand
TGCGATGCGACGTCGATCACGCGTCAGACGCGTCACCGATCGATGCAAAGAAATCTGTGCGTGCGATTTGATCGAACGGGCGCGTCCCGGCGGCGACGGTGCGTGCGCGCGTCGTCGTCGAATGGCGTCGTCGAACGGCGCGTGGTCGACGACGTCGATCCGCGTCAGCACGCGTGTGTGTGGGTGGTTTTCTCTACTAATAGAGGTCTTAGTTGTATAGTATGTAGTTGGGGTATTTGTGTGACTACTCTATGGGCCATTATGTACTCGAGTATTAGGGTATAGGTTCGTGGGTTTTTATGGCTCGCCCAACACCATTCCCATCCTCTGCGCGCGCGCGACGCGAGACGCCGACGCTCGACGTCGTCGCGACGATGACGCCTCTCGCGCGCGCGAATGAACGCGCGACGTTATTATTCCCGAGCGCCGCACGCGCCGAGCCCGCGTCGACGTCGACGCGCGTGAGCGACGGCGCTCGGGGTGAAGACGACGATGACGATCGTCGTCGCGGTGGATCGATGCGTCGCGTGACGAAGACGCAAGCGATGGCGATCGCGGGGTCGCTCATGCTGCTCGCGGTGGGCGCGACGGTGGTGTCGAGCGGTGCGGCGGGCGGGCGCGGTGGCGCGGTGCGACGGGCGCGCGGGGCGCGGTTTTTAGGGATGACGTACGAAGGCGCGCGCGAGGCGCGCGCGAGCGCCGAGGCGGCGTTAGGAGCGAGCGCGGCGGCGACGACGACGTATGTGGTGTTTCGAGGTGGGGCATTGGTTGAGGGTAGAGGTGCGGTGAATCCGTGGTTGAGCATGCCGGTGCCAAAGTGGAGCGAGATGATGCACGTGGAATCGGGCGAGTTGGGCGCGACGGAGGAACTGGCGGTTACGTTTCCTCAAATGGTTGACGTGCCTGATATGCAGTCGTCGTCGGTGCTAAAGGGGCCGATGCCAAAGGTGACGACGACGACGCCAACGGCGACGGTGAAACCAGCTACGACGACGACGGTGTCGACGACGACGACGGCCAAGCCGACGACGGTAACGGCGACGGCAGCCAAGCCAGTCGCCGCGAGCGATCCTGATGCGCTTGCCATGTGCGATTTCACGTCGTGCAACGCAAAGTACATGATGGTGGATGAACGATGTAAAGCCAACGGTGGTCTCGGGTGCGTGGCGCAGTCGGGATGCAGGTATTGCGCCCTGGACGCAGCTGACGCGTGGAAGCTCCCTGGGTTGCCCAAGTGCGCCCAGTGCGTGTGCGACAAGTTTGGTTTGTCGGGATGCGACGCGACGTTGCGCAAGTCTGGGGGTAACGGATTAACGACGCCTCAGACGACGACGACGACGACGACGTCAGAGACGATGAAGCTGTTGCCAACCACGGCCACATCGCCGCAGACGACGCCAATGCCGACAACGACAACTGATTTGCCGCTTTCGGAACAACCGACGTCTTCCGGCGCCGCCATCGGGCACTCGGAAGCTGACGCTATGTGTGACTGGAGCCGGTGCGACGCGCGCTCCAAGTATCAAATGTTTGACAAGTCGTGCAAAGAAACGGGTGGTTTGGGTTGCATCGGCCACCACGGCTGTCGATTCTGCCGCACTGATGACGATAGCCTCAACTACGAGCATGGCTTACCTAGATGTTCGCAGTGCGTGTGCGACAAGTACGGCGTGAGCGGGTGCAGAGACTCTCAGAGCGCGTCTGATGACGACGCTGAACCGCTCGAGCCGAGCGCGTTGCCACCGTGGGTGAAATCGTCGCCGAGCGGTGGCTCTTACGGCGGCATGGACACGTTCCACAAATCGTCCGATTCAGAGTCAAAACATCGTCACGATGATGATGACGAAGACAAACGCGACAACAAACGCGAAGACGAACGCGACAACAAACGCGAAGACGAACGCGACGACGCTCGACAGGTGTCCCCGACGTACCAAAACCAACCCACGGCGATGACGACGACGACAGCTGCGGAGGCGGCGTACCAGACGCAACCCACGGCGACGGTGAATACGGCGACGGTGAATACGGCGACGGTGAATACGGCGACGGTGAATACGGCGCATGCGAATACCGCATATGCGAATACGGCGTATGCGAATACCAATCCAGTCGCCCCCGTCGCGGAAATCCTTCCCGACCCCGATCGTTTCGCAAAGTCAGGCTTGGGCAACATGCAAGAAACCGGGCCCGTTGACCCGTTGCCAGAGCACTTCCGCATCGGTGCCAACGGTGTGGATTGGCAGCAAACCAAGTTCGGCGATGGGCAATCGTGCCAAGCTCGGTGCCAAGAAATCGGCAAGACGTGCTCTGACCTTTACTGGCCGCACGACATGAACCAGTTACGGGACGTAATTTCTAGAACCACCCCCTCTGGCGCGGCGTTGACGTGCAACGAAATCAGAATCGTCGACCCTGTTGGTCACTGTAGCGGTGTTGCGTCGCTTTCGGGACGATGCTTTTTGAACCCGCCGACGGGACTCGCGGCGCCGACGTGCATGACGCCGTCCATGCACTCGGATTGCACCACGTTTTGTCCGTGCACGTCGACGTGATTCCTAAAACCACGCGAACTCATAGAATGCTTGTAGTTTTAATTTAACCTAATATCGAGATCGATTGGTACTGTATGATGTGTTCTTGTAAGTTAAAAACGACTACGCGGTGAAGTCGTGCGCTACGACGCGCGCCGCCGCGCTGGGGCAAAACAAAAAAAAAAAGCACGCAAGGTACAACATCGTTTCGAATGCAATGGACTTGGTCTTTTTCTTTTTTCTTTTTTATCTCTCCTGCTATATTTGTCTCTGATTCTCTCTCTGTGTGTGTTCTCTGTCGCTCTCGAACAGCCGTCGTCGCCGCGACGTCCTCATCCTTTTAGTAGGATTCTTCTTCGCTCAAGGACAAGTAGTACGCCAACGAGTTGACGACGAGTTGCTCCATATTCTTCGACAACGCCGCACCTTGGTGCGTGACGTAAATGATATCGAGCGCTTTATCGCCAATGGTATCCACTTCGGCACTCACGACGTTCAAGCTTAAATCCTTCAGCGTGCGCACGACATCCACGAGCAACCCTGGTCGATCGGTGCACTCCACGGTGAGCTTGGTGTGGTACCGTTCAGGTTCGCACGAAATTTTCGTCTTGACAGTCGTCGCAACTTTGCCCAAAGGCGCGTCGTACCCATCGCGACGCTTGGGCTTCTTCGCTTGAATGTACTCGGCGGCTTCGGGGTGAAATTGCACCATGTTGGTCAAGATTGTTTGACGAATCTCTTCCAAGCGCGCGCTCGCCGTCACCTTTTCGCTCGTCGCGCGATCGACGACGAAAAACTTGGACGTCTTATTCTTCCCTTCCATGGACACTTCACCGCGGGAAATATCCAATCCAAGATTCCTCAACGCCGCCACAGTGTCCAAAAGCTCGCCCAAGTACTCGCCAAACGACACCTCGAGCACCGTGGCAAAGGCGTCCGACTTGTTATCTATAATCACCTTTGGCACCGGACGTTCGGCATCCACCGCCGCCGCGCGCGTCGCCGCGCGCGCGCCTCGCACGTTGTGACGGCAAGACACCCCTCGATAGACCACCGCCGCGGTCGCTCTGCGATTACGCATCATCACGTCTCGTCAGTCCCTCTCCAAATCCATCCATCCACCCATCCACCCATCCGCGACGCGACGCGACGCGACGCTCCTCCTCCTTTTCCTCCTCCTCCTCCGCCGACGCGCGTACATCCACGCCACACCACCACCGACACCACCACCACCACACACACCAATCACATATCCCATACACCCCCCAAAGCGCCAACACCCTCGCGCGCGCGCGCGACCGACCGACTGACTGTTTGACTGACTGACTGACTGACGCGCGCGTGCCCACCCCTCTCCGTCGCGTTGGATGACCGTCGCCATCGCGCCGCATCACCGTCCCGCGATGGATACCGACGACGATGCTCACGCTCCACGCGCACCGCATCACCGCATCACCGCACGTCATCCTCGTCATCATCCGTCATCCATCATCCATCCGTCATCATCATCCACCCCAAGCGTCGCATCCGCGCGGTACCCCTCATCGTCATCGTGGTCGTCGCGGTCGTCGCGCGTCGTCGTCGTCGTGTATTCCTATGATCGTCGTACCTGTGTGATATAGACATCATCATCATCGTCGTCGTGGTCGTCGTCGTCGCGCGTCGTCGTCGTCGCGCGTCGTCCTTCCGCGTCGCGCTCTGCCGCGATGGCGCCACCTCGGTCGTCGTCGTCGGTCGTCGGTCGGTCGGTCGGTCGGTTGGTCGGTCGGCGGGTTCCTCGTATTGCGCGCGCGCGTACGCGATGTACGGGTGCCGTCGCCCGTCCGGCAGGTCGGCAGGTCGTCCGTCGGGGGCGGGTTCCTCGTATTGCGCGCGCGCGTACGCGATGTACTGTCGTGGATGACTACATGCGCGACGACCGAGACTCTATATCGTCCGAGATCGCCACCGCTGGCGGGCGTCGTCGTCCGTCATCCGTCGTCGTCCGTCGTCGTGATATCCATCACACATACTATATACGTTATACACCTATCAATCATGTGATGATATATATTGTATATATAGGCATAGATCTGTCTATAGACTCTACTAGGTGGTGTCCCATCGCCGCGCGACCGTGGAGGGCGACGCGTGGCCTCGCCGCCACACACCGCGGACGGCGTCGACGGCGACGACGGCGGCGATGGCGATGGGGATGGCGACGACACCGTCGCGAGCGCCGTGTCGCGGTGGGTGGACGACGACGACGACGAAGACGAGCAAGACGACGACGACGCGTGGGTGGTGCGGGGCGCGTCTTCGTGCGCGCGCGGCGAACGCTTCTGCGGCGTCCGAGTCGTGGATTGGCGACGACGACGACGACGACGACGACGACGGTGGTGACGATGGGCGCGGTGGGCGCGGAGGGCGGGGTTCGTCTACGTCGTCGTCTATGTCGTCTACGTCGTCGTCTATGTCGTCTGTGTCGTCGTCTGTGCCGTCGCGGAGAGGGGCGAGACGCGGGGATGGGGTGTGGGACGCGCAAGCGAGCGGGGCGTACGGCGCGGCGGCGGAACGGGTGAGTAGCGCCGGACGCGGCGGAGGGCCTGGGCGCGGAGGAGGACGAACGGGTGAAGGACGAGGGGGGCGTGGACGAACGAGTGGTGGTCGTGGACGAGGGCGAAGTGGTGGTGGTGAAAATAGGATGAGGAGTAGCGTCGCGAGCGGCGGACGCGGAGGACGGGACGGCGAAAACGGCGACGCGTCGTCGTCGTCGTCGTCGTCGTCGGGGAAAAAGACGCATTGGCAAACGCCTGAACAGATTAGTCGGTCGAATTTTTATCGCGAGCTCAACGCCGAAGTCGCGGCGTTTGAAGATGTTGAAGAGTTGCTCGATTTCGCGGCGAACAACGTGGCGACGATGAATGTCGTCAACTTGTCGACGTCGATTCATAAAATTGGGAAATTAAACTCGATGCGTGGACGGAGAACCAAGGTGAGCATCGTTGACGATGAGAGGTACGTCGCGCTTACCTCGCGCGTGCGAGAGTTGCTCAAGATGAGCGATCAAGGTGAACATCCTGTTGGGAATTTCGGCGTGCGCGAGCTGGCATCGATACTGTGGGGCATGGCGCACGCCGGCGTTACGACGCACAGCGGCGACCAAGCCTTGGGTGCGGTGATTAAGCGCATGATTAAAATGTCTGAGAAAAACATGAACGCTCAAAACGTGAGCAACTCGTTGTGGGCGTATGCGACGATGCATAACTCTGTCAAGGTGAATCATGAATTCTTGCACGCGTTGGAGGCGTTGTGCGCTCAAGTCATGGATGAATTCGCGCCGCAAGGAATCAGTAACTCCTTGTGGGCGTTCGCGACGACGGGGTATACGTTGCAACCAGAGGTGATGGAGGCGTTTTGTCGCGCCATCGTGCGACACGTGAAAGATTTCAAATCCATGGAATTCTCCAACGTGATTTGGGCGCTGGCGACGATGCGCGTCGACGACTACGATTTAACGGAAACGGTGAACATATTGCTCGATGAAATTCACGCCAATATCAAGGCGTATCCAAACATGTGGAGCGCGCAAAGCGTGAGCAATACGCTGTGGGCGATGGCGACGCTTTCGGGGTCGAGTCATTCGCCAGTGGTGATGCGCCCCAGACACGACGATTTATTGCGAACAATGGTCATGTACGTCGAACGCAAGGTGTCTTCCTTTATCGCTCAAGGTTTGGCGAACACGCTGTGGGGATTTGCAACGCTCGATTTTACCCCGTCACTTCGCATGCTTGAAGTCGTCACCGAGAGTTGGTTGTACTTCGTCGACGACATGAGCCCCGGCGAATCGAGCAACTTGCTGTGGTCGTATGGAAACTTGCGATTCAACCCGGGAGTAGAAGTCTTGAACAAAGTGAGCGAGTTGTTACTCAACACGGCAGTGGAAGATTTCAACCTGACTATCATTTCAAACACGTTGTGGGCGTTTGCAAACTTTGACTATCTTCCTCGCGACGAAGTCATGCAGCACATCTTGCGCGCGAGCAAGCACTACTACGACATGGAGGACGAACCCATCACGTCACAGAGTTTGAGCAACATTCTCTGGTCACTGGCGAATTTATCCTACATTCCCGACGACGACGTGTTGCAAAGTATCACCACGCGCTCGCTCGGAGAGGTGAGAAATGACGGCTACACCGAGCAAGGATTGAGCAATACTGTGTGGTCGTGGGCGACGTTGGGCATCAATCCCGGGCCAGAGGTAATGCACGAATTTTCCAACGCGTGCGCGAAACGACTGCCGGGATTTACCTCTCAAGGGTTGTCCAACACGTTGTGGGCGTTCTCCGTTCTCGAACATTGGCCCGAGCCTCACGTTGTGGACATGTTTCGTGAACGCATGACTGAAGTCGACAACAAGTTTACGTACAAGATTGACTTGACGCAATTCTTCATCGCCACGTTGACGTTTGAGCGATTCAGCACGTTTGGATCGTTTTTTACCAACCCCAGCACGCGTGAGCGCGCTGAACGGGCGTGGAAAGAATTAAGTTGCAGCAAAGTCGTCATCTCCAGCATGCATCGAGAGGTGAGCGAGTCGTTGAACGAAATGGGCGTGCCGCACCAACTTGAGTTTGTCACCGAAGACGGATTGTTCTCGCTCGACATCGTGCTCAAGAATAGAAAAGTCGCCATTGAAGTCGACGGTCCATCGCACTTTGCCAGAAACAAGCCCACGCGACGTTTGGGCTCGGACGCGTTGCGGCGGCGGCACTTGGAGTCGTGCGGGTGGACGGTGATTAACGTCGTGTGGTACGAATGGGCCGAGCAGAGCAAGCTCAACCGACGCACTGGGTACTTAGCCAACGTATTGTACTCGCAAGCCGGGTTGTCATTAATCGACGTCTCACCTAAAGACGAAGACCTGTCTGATAGCGGCATGGTGGGCTTGATGGGACGCTCCGAAGGCGAAGGCGCGGAGAATGTCACGACGCGTCGCGAAGGCACTCGGTTGATTATTGAAAACGTGTCAGCGGCGACGGATGCCACCGTCGACCCCGCCAGTGGCGCCGCGACGATGCCTACTGGTCAGAACACTCCACCATTGGACGACTTTGCGCCGCCAGTGAAACCAATGATAGATTTGGGCGCGCCTCGACTGAAATCGAGGAGCGACATTCGCGACTACCGCGACGTCGTCGGGACAAAGCCCACGGCATCGAGTGTTTCGCCGCCACAGCGACAACAACAACGATCGTCATCGTCATCGTCATCGTCATCGAAACCCACCACGCTCGCCGCGAGCGGGTACGGCATGATGACTGACGACAAAGACGAAAACGACGACGCCTCCTCCTCGCGAAGACGCGACCCCGCGCCTCGCGCCGTCAGACGCGTCGCCTCCACCAGTACCACCGCGCGTGCTGGTGTCGCAAAACGTGTGATTCGTTCACAACAACCATCCTCATCGTCGTCATCCATGCCTCCACCGCGAGGCGCCGCCAGGCCCAGACGCCGACGCCGCGTCGACGACGCCGACGCCGACGATGAGCAGGGTCCAATCATAGTATAGCATACATAGTCCCGTATAACACAAAACCATGACACCCATCATGACCACCATCTACGCGTATATATAGGTAAAACTCCATCAATGTACTGTAAAAAGGCACCACTCGTCTCGCCCGGTCGCCCGCGCCTCGACGCCGTAACGCGACGCGCGACGGTTCTCGGCGCGTGCACGGACGACGACGACGACGACGGAGGTACGCCACCGCGACCGCGACCGCGTGATTTCTTTTCCCACCTTTTTCCCCGACCGCGCGCGCGCGCCGGGCGACGACGCGACGCGACACGGCGACGCGAGACGCGCGCGCGAGACGTCGCGTCAGCGGGCGTTTTCCACGGACCTCGCATTCATCGACGTCGTGTCGCGCCGCGCGTGCGCGGTCCGCGCTTGGCGTGCGCGGACATCGCGCGATCGAATTCGTCTGCGCGTAAAACCGCGCGCGACGGTGCCGAATAGTCGTCGCCGCGCGCGTGGTGGCGAGGCATTCGTCGTGGATGACCTTACAGGGTTTTGCATCGCTTTTGGCGCGCGCGTCGCGCGCGCGCGCCGTCGCTTTTGCGTCGTACTGACTGGTGTGTATCGTCACGTGCGCGGTGGTTACGTGTGGATGTAGTGTGTCTAACGCTATAGGACGCGACTTCGTGTTGATATATATATAGGTGTGTGTCTGGGCGCGTCGGGCGGGACATGTCGGCGTGGGCCAAGGTTGTCGCCGGAGGCGCGAACGCGGGGTCGAGCGAGGATGGTGGAGGACATGTTGGCGCGAATCATTCGGATGAAGGACGTGTGGTGAATGCGACGGTGATGGGTGGTGGTGGTGGCGGCGGTGGTCACGAGAACGCCGCGTCGGCGGGTTCGGGTTCGGGTAGGCAACAGACGCCGACTGGGACGACTGCGACGACGACTGCGACGACTGCGGCGCTCGATAAGCCCGCGTGGGGGAAGCCGAGTGGTGGTGTTGGCGTTCAAGATGGTGGTGCATCGGATGGTGGCAATGGTGATAAATCGACGGGCACGGTGGCGGCATTGGCGGCGGTGAAACCCGTGACGTGGCCCACGCTCGGCGACGCAAAGAATCCCGACTTGAAGCCCGAGTTTGTGCCCGCATCCACTGGGGCGAACGCCAACGCCTCGGGCGGTGGTGGTAAGAAAAAGGGTAGTCAAGGCGCTAAGGGTGGTCAAGGAAGCGGCGATAACAGATCCAATGCCGGTAGAGGCGGCGGGCGAGGTGGGCAAGGTGGCGGGCGAGGTGGCGGGCGAGGCGCCGGCGGTCGAGGCGGTCAAGGGCACAACAATGCCGCGTGGGGACGAAATAATAATCAACAGCAACAAGGTGGTCGCGCGTACGCGTACGGCGAAGGTCGTCCTGGGCGCGGCGCTGGTCGAGGCGGAGGGAATAAAAACAACTACAACAATGGTGACGGTAGCGGACACAACGCCAGTCACTTTGCACAGCACGCACCGTACGACACCGGATTTTACATGGCGCGCGGCGGGGGAAGCGGAGGCGGAGGCGCGCACATGTACTACCAACCCCAACACGTGGCGGCGATGCAACACAACGCGCAGGCGAGTCAAATGCCCCAACGCGAACAAATTCTCGCCGCGGTGAAACAGCAAGTCGAGTATTACTTTAGCGTGGAAAATTTGTGCAAAGATTTATTCTTGCGGTCAAAGATGGATCCCGTGGAAGGATGGATTTCATTGTCTGTCATCGCGAGTTTTAATCGCATTCGTATGATGACCCCAGAGCCGGCGATGGTGTACGAGGCGCTCGTAGGGTCGACAACGGTGGAAATTAGCCAAGAGAAAGACAAAATTCGTAAGATGGGTGATTGGAAATCTTGGCTTATGGATGCCGATGCAACGGCGCGTGCGGCGGCGCAGAATGAAATTACCGACAAAATGTCCAAGGCTTCAGTGGACGCCGCCCCGGCGGCGGCTTCGATGCCCAAGTCTACCGAGAAGAAGAGCTCAAAGTCCAAGCTAAAGAAGGATGAAGATGAAATGTTTGAAATGGATGAAGATTTTGGCGAGGACGAGGATGAAGATGACGACGATGACGACGATGACGACGATGACGATTACGAAGAAGACGACATGACGGATATCGACGTGAGTCGTTTAATGATTGTATCGCAGCGCCCAGGCCGAGGCGGCGGCGGACAAAATCGAGGCGGACGACCGCCATCTGGAGCAAACACAGACGTCGCCACCGTCATTAACGATGGGCTGGCGTTTTATCAAAAAGACTTGAAGGGGCGAAAACAACCATCGGGTGTGGGGTCGCAAGGTGGGGCATCGTCTGGAAGCTGGCGCGACCGCGGTGCGGGAATGTCGGCGGCGGCGGCGCAATCTGGTTCTTGGCGCGAACGTACACATTTTTTCCCATCCTCTGTACCCAAGGGCGAGGGCGCGCTCGGTGGTAACGACGTCGGTTGGTTGCTCGGTACGACGCCCACGGAGGGTGAATTCAACTGGCACACGGGCGCCGGATCCTCGGTTGGCTCTGATGCGGCGTTTGGCGCATCTCCCTCCCAACGCATGGCACGCCGTTCGCATGTCGACGCTTCTCCTCGCGATATACCTGCGTTCCAGCACCCATCGCATACTTTGCTCGAAGACAACGGGTTCAAGCAACAAAAGTATAAAGCGTTTCACCAACGCGCAATCGACGAGCGCAAGCGCTTGGGATGCGGTAACAGCGAGGAGATGAATACATTATTCAGATTTTGGAGTTACTTTTTGAGAGGCACATTCAACGCAAAAATGTACAAGGAGTTTTGCCGTTTAGCGGAAGAAGACGCGCGCCACAACTATCACTATGGTTTGCAATGCTTGTTCCGATTCTATAGCTACGGCTTGGAAAAGCGATTTCGAAGCGCCGTCTATCGCGATTTTGAAGAGTTCACAATGCTTGACTACAAGTCTGGCTCACTCTATGGACTCGAGAAATTCTGGGCGTTCCATTATTACTTCCGTGGTAATGACCGCCCTGCGATTCGTGACGATATTAAGACCCTGCTTGATACCAAGTTTCGAACACTTCAAGATTTCCAACGCGCCAAGGAGGAGATGGCGAGAAACTCGCGTTGAAGAGAAACAACGTTCGTTTACTAAATAGAAAAACAAGAAAAGGAAGAAGACGTGCGTCTTACTCGTGGGAGGAGAGTACAGACACACGAAGAGTCCAATAGAAACCTTCGCGCGGAAAAATCTATAGCGTGGGCGTGGAAATATATTTATTCATACCGTAATTAATATATTCAACATCATGTTTCATGCACGTCTGTTATTGAAATGGTATCGCGTCTAAGATCGCATCCTTCTGCGCCGCTAATGCCGCTAATACGGCTACTATCGCACCAATACTCGCAACATCTATGTTTTCCAAACCATTTGTCAAGCTTTTACGCATCACCAACGTTTTGGTCGTCGTTTCTCTCGCGCGTCCGTTGACGACTTTCAACGCCGCTGCCTTTTTGTCGCCCCCAATGACTTTATATCCCAACTTTTTATACAACGCCTGCGCGCGCTTATTCGACGCATCCACCACAAGCACGCACTCATCGTATCCATTTTCTAAGCACACTTCCTCTAACGCACGCATGATTGCCTTACCGTACCCTTTCCTTCTCGCCTCTGGCGCAGTCGCCAAATTCGCCACCACGGGTCGCTCGACGACGTTCAATTCCACATCCATCCCTCCTCGTCCTTGCTTTACATATGTCTCATAATCCGTAGCCCCAACGTACGAACGCACTTCCACGCCTCCACACGCTAATATCTTACTCGAACCACTCGCATTGTCGCGTATCACCAACAACGCGCTCCCGTCCCGACCGCTCGCGTCGTACCTCTTCTTCAAGTCGCTCGTCTGCGCGCGCGTCAGCGAACGAAACTCCGCCTCGTTCTCGGCATCACTCGCGCCATCGAAGAAAAAACCCTTCACGAACGTCGCCGCCGCGGCGTTATAGTCCCCTCCGCGCGCGCGTTCGACATTTATACGCTCCGACGCCGCGGCTGCGGTGGTGGTCGTGAGGTGACGTCGACCGACGGCGCGAGCGACGGCGCGTCCGTGCTGGCGATGCGCGCGGTGGTGCGCGATGCCACCGAGTGCGATGGACGTCGTCGCGCTCGTCATCGCACCGTCGACACGGGCAGACAAAGGTCGAAAGGCGTGCGTGCGCGCGGCTTCAAGTGCGGCGCTGCGTTATCCAGTGGACACTTTTACCTCTTTCGCGCGCGCGAATGGCGCGAACGCCTGCCGTCTGTCGACGAGGCATGCGCGGGGTGAGGGTGATTTTTTCTACGAGCGTTTTATCGGCGTCGCTGTCATATGTATGTAGTTTTACACGTGTGTTTGTTTGTTTATGAGTCTATGATGTCGCTCGATGACGTTCAACGCGCGGCGTTGGACAACGGCGCGAGCTGAGGGAATAAATCACGCATCAATACCGTACGACGAACACCAGTGGTGTATCCCTCGTTGTACTTAAATTGCATCGTATGTTGCGCGGGACTGGACTTGGCAGCGTTCGCGAGGCGATGTTTGTTGCCGCCTTGGACGCCGAGCGCGACGCGCGCCTTTTGTTCGGCGCGTTGTAATTTGGCGTTTGCGGATGCCTGCGCAGAGGCGGCACCAGAGCGTCTTTCCGCGTCAGTGACGAGTTCGTTCGCGATAATCGTGCGCAAACTGTTGTTTACTGGACGACGATGGACTAACACGGTGTGCTTGACCGCAGTCGACGATGGTGATTCGGCGTGTTCGCGTTCCCGTTCGCGCCGCTCCTTCCACGTCAAGCGTTCGTCGGGTTGCAACGCCTCGACGCCGCCGCCAAACTTTGTAAAGTCATCAATCGGTGGTTCTAACACTAATGCACTCGCCGCTGCGCGCCATGATTGTTCGCCGTATTTAGTCGCCGCGGGCTTGTAATTCAACCCTTGCTCGCGCATCAACGCCACCGTGGATTTGAGCGTGTGCTTTTCATCCTCATTCATAAACGTCGCCGCCACGGAACGGAGCTCAGGGGCAATCAACGTGTTGAGAAATGGCAATGTTTCCATGACGTCGCGATCAATAGACACGTGTCGAATGGATAAATCCACGGCATCGCGACGCGAATTCAGGATATCCATGCGAGAGTTCTTCTCTTTAATCGCGCGTCCAGTCTTGGGCCATTGCATGGCATCCGTCAACACGCCGGCGTGCGTGGCGCACGAGTGCACGGCAAGCGCACACTCGGTGGCGTAATTTCGTAAACTATGTTCTCCAGTGGCAAAGGATTTATACTGAAACATCACACCATCGAGCACGGAGTCGATGGCGTTCATCATGCGATACATTGTGCCATCTTGAAACCCGACGTGTGGAAGGTTTTCAAACAATCCGTCAAACACCGAGTCGTTGTCGCCAAACGTCTCGAGTCGATCGCGCATCTTATCCAAGTGCGTTTTGCGAGCACCGCCCTCGATGCGTGCTCGTGGAAACGTATGGCGTCCTCGAAGTAAATCTTGCCACATTGTCCACGCGGGCGATTTTGAATCCTTCTCGCCGCCTCTTGAAAAGACGACGTCGCGCAGCGTAACCTTTGAACTCGTCTTTGCAATTAATTGCACCGCATTCAACGCCGCGCGAATGTCGTGATCGACGCGATCGACGATCAAAGCGATTGCACGCGGTTCAGCATCTACTTTTTCCTTTACGCATACGTCGCGCACTCTGGCTGTGATTTGATTCGTGGGCGGCTGCTTCATGCGAAACACCTTGGCGACGTTGCGCAATGGCTTCAACGCGGTGGCGTACAAATCATTACAGATTGCAATCACCGGTCTCATGAGCGGTGCGCGGAACTTTGAATCCTTCGTCATGTTAAGGAGCATCCAAACCGCACCTTTACCATCACCACCGTTATGAGAGCCATCAATTTCGTCGAGAATCACGCACGTCGGCTTCTTCTTTCCAAACACGCTCTGCGTGTACAAGGCGTCGGCGAGCTTCACCTTGAGCGTCGATGCGCTTCGATCATCCGAAGCATTGATTTCAATCGGTTGGTATCCACAGTGCTTGGCCACGACGTGCGCCAATGTTGTCTTTCCCGAACCAGGAGGACCAGAAAGTAATAAAATTTTCTCCTTTGGTCGCTTCAACGCGTCGAGCGCGACGTGCGTTTCGTTGTGCTCGTGTCGCTTACCCTTGTACCCAGTCTTTTCGGCATATCTATCCGAATAAAATTTCTTCATCGTCGCGGGCGGAGGATCTTTGTTGAATACTACCTTGTCCCAACCCTTAAGCCAGTGCAACACCTCCCTATTGGTTTGCTCGGGGCTCAACAAGTCGACAAAAGATTTCGGCGCGTGTCGCTCCGCCCAAAGCATACTGGCAAGCTTTTTCCGCACGCCATCCGCCATAATCTCACCTCTCGTGCGTTCTACATCAGTCATAACTGTATCACTGTCCAAATTCTCGACGTTTTCTCCGTTCTCTACCGCCTGTGCCGCTTCCAATGCCCGCTGATACCGCTCCTTTTCATACGCGTCGAGCATGTCGTCAATCGAACGCGACAACAACGGCTCCCCGCTCGTCGCTCTTCTCAACACCACATCCATGGGCACCAAAGGCACATCAAATGCCTCCTTCTTAACGTAAATCCGCGTACCATCGTTCAACGTGATCGCTTGCACGTCACCGTCAATATCCGCAGCGTCTTTCACCGGAGCGTCGTCTCGAGCGTTTGACGTCAACTCCGCCATCGCCCCTCGAGCCAATCGCATCGCTGTCTCCTTCGCCGCAGTTTCAAAATCAAACCCACTACCACTAATAATATTATCATCCCCATCACCATGCGTCGATTTCGATCGTTTCTGTGCGCGAGTATCGTCGTCGAGCGCGTTCAAACCGCGACCGCCGTCATTCTCCCCGTCGGCGTCGTGCTGCTCTCGTCCTTCTTTCATCATCGTCTCACCAGCACCAACGCCCATGCGTCGCGTGCCATGCACACCATCACCATTCTCGTCCTCGTCGTCGTCGTCGTCCGGGAACATCATCCCCTCATCCTCGTCGTGACCGGCAGCACCTCGTGGTGTCCCAGTCCCAGTCCCGATCGTTCCAGTCCCTTCAACGTCGGCGTCGGCGTCGTTGATGGGCGCGTTGTAGTAGTCGTCGACGACGTCGTCGTACCCGACGTCTTCATCGATCAACGCATCGACGTCGATATCGTCATCCATGGTCCACCGCGCGTCGACGAGTGACGGTGAGTGTGTGTGTTTTTTTGAATTTTTTAAATTTTCAAGCGACAGCTGGAGCGCGCGCGCAGACTAAATGCTACATGTGTGTGGTGCTAAATGCTACGAGACTACTTAATTTAATTGAACCGCGAGGGCGAGAGTTGGGCGCGTAGGGATTCGGCGCGACGAACCATGTCGGCAACGCTGGCGAGTAAGTCGCGCTCATCGGCTTCGGCTTGGGCTTGGGCTCGAGCGCGAAACGCGCCAGCGTCCGCGCGTCCGCGTGGGGAACGACGGTGCGTCGGTGATGGTGATACATCTGAAACACCAGTCGATGTGTGATGGTCGTGGTGGTGGTGCGCGGATACGTACGCGGCGCGGTCGACGTACGCTCGGTCGACGGAGCGCGAATACAGCTCAGACTCGGTGGAACGCGCCGGCGTCGACGTTTTCGGCGTCTTCGGCATCGATGACGTTTTCGACCGCGGCAGCGGCGATACGCGTCGCGCATGCGATGGTGTCGATGATGGACTCGTCATCATCTCTGGCGACTGTCGTCGTCGAACGTCGTCGAGGACGGATCCCAACGCGAACGCCGCGTCGGAACCAACCTTCGCGGCTCCCCTACTCGCGGCGCTCGTCGTCGCCTCCTCGTCCCCGGACCCACCACCAACGCGCGCGTGATGCGCGTGTGATGCATCTCGCGCCGCCATCGCGCGTCGCGCGTCGTATCTCGCGCGCAATTGTCCGAGGAATTCCTCTCTCGCCTCGCGCAGCGCCGATTCAAACGCCTCTGCGCCCGCGCGCGCGCGCACGCGCTCGATGCGCGCAATCTCCGCTTTGCGTTGACGCAGCGCGGCGGCGACGACGCGCGCGCGTCTCGCGTCGTCGTCGCCGCCGCCGCCGTAGGCGTCGTCGAACGACGGCATGGTTGAACCGAATCGAATTCGATGCTTTCGGCGTCGCGTTGTGTGGCGTCGTCGTCATTCTCGGGCGCCGCGTCAACGGCGACGACGGCGGTGAGGCGGTGAAAGCATAGCGCGCGCATCGTGCGACGCAGAACGCGCGACGGTGGTGTGCGTCGCGTCAACGGCGCCGAGGTAAACGACGATGAGTGGTGAGCGCATCGTGGACCCACTGGCGGCGTCTTCGTCGTCATCTCAGGCGTCCCAGGCGTCGTTCGTGCGCACGACTGGACGAGCGCTCGACAAGCCATGGCATAGGACATTTATTAAACAACGTCCGAGGCTGAGTGCGGGACAGAAGCGCGCGCTCAGAGAGTATTGGCGTGATTTTGGACTAGAGTTTCGCTTTGGAGACGCGCGGTTAGACGCGCGCGACGTATACGGCGACATAGACGGAGACGCTATCGCGGGAGGCGAAAGTCGTCGAAGAAAATTTGTGCTCGAGCTTGGGTTCGGGCTGGGCGAGAGCATGGTGGCGAGCGCGAGAACGAGGCCGGACTTTGTGTATTTGGGCGTCGAAGTACACAAGCCAGGCGTTGCGACGGCTTTGAATTTGATTGCGCAGGAAAACTTAACCAACGTGCGCGTGGTGAGCATGGATGGACTGTGGATGTTGCGTGATTTCATTCAACCCGCGAGCGTAGACGAGTGCTGCGTGTATTTTCCGGATCCCTGGCGCGGCGAGAATAAAGCCAAGCGGCGGTTGGTGAATGATTTATTGCTCGAGCAACTCCAACTCGCCATGGTGCGCGGTGGTCGATTAAACATCACATCCGATGACGCTGAGTATCAGCAGCACGTTGTAGACGTCATGGCGAGGCGCGCACAGAGTTGGACGCCGACTAATGAAACGTTTGATCGTTTCGATTCCAAATACGCGCGCAAAGCCGTCGAAGAGGGAAGAACCATTCGCGACTTTGCATTCGTCTACACCCCAGTTCGCGTGTGAGAACGACGAGGCTATCACATTATTTGTATCCGCGTCCTCGCGCGCGTGTGTGTATGAATTATAGATGACATGTGTAAAATTTCTACAAACTCCCTGGAGACTGTTTGGCCGCGGGCGACGGCTGCAACCGCAGTGCGCGCCTCTCCGCCTGTCACTCATCAACCAGTGCGTTCGGACGCGACGGTTCGGACGACCCGAGCGGACAAACGCATCAGACCGCATCCATGCGCGGTGGCCATGACGCAGTGCCCGTGCCGACGATGATGAAACCCTCGGGTTGGCGATGGAACCCTCCCGAGGAAGGTCGAGACGTGCGTCTATTAGGACTCTGTCTATGCGTCGTCAGCGCGAGCGTCATCGCGACGATGGCGCTAAATGTCGTTGGGCGAGTGTTTATTGATGTTAACTCACAGTCCACGGGGTGGAATTCCGTTGATGCCATCATCAAGGACGATTACTATGTCTACGCGCTGCCGACGCTGATCCCGGGGTGCATTACGTACGTGTACTTTAACTGGTTAGCGTCGCAATTCTTCGCGCATACGTGAATGAAGGTGCGTCATTGTTGCGATGTGCGCGCTTTATACTCGCCTTTTTCCCCTGTGATTGGTTTGTTCAATCATCGCGTTAGAGCTCACTCGCGTCGGCGGGTCGACGCCCGTTTGACCCGTCGCGGGGCTTTGACGCGTACAGTATGGTTACGCCAGATATAAACCAATGGCGGCGTTCTTAGTACTCGTCGTTGACCTGTCTCGCTGGTACATTTTACATTTCGTGGATATTATTTCCAAACGCACGAGTCTTCACCCCGGGCGGTGTGGCGTTCTTAATCGCCGGACGCGTCCCAAGTCTTGTGCAACAGCCGAAGCGTGCGTCGTGTTGCGCTCTGGGTTTCTTATATTCAGTTGCGTGTCTTTATGTTGCACCGACATTTTAAAAGCCTTGCATTTTTTCGTGTCAAAACTTTAGGCTCCTCTGCCACGGTTTCCTGAGCTCACGCGTTGACGGCAAACTGTCCAAAGAGAGCCTTAGAGCAATTTTTGCCTCCATGATAGGAAGCCGGTCTGTTCGCCTTCGGGCTATGACTTTTCGGTGCCAAACGGGTGATTACATCTTTATTCATCTTTATTAATTTTGTATACGTTTTCTACCGAGACTTTTTGATGAATTCTGGTGGAAGAGCCGTATGATCCGCGTGATTAGGAAATACACCTTCTGAAAGTTTCTCAAGAAGACGCGCCCGAAGTTTGAACGCCGAGCGAGCACTCACTAACCGTCAATAATTACTTTCGGTTCCCATGCAGGCTGTGACACAGTTGCTAGAAAATATTAGAATGTAGAATCATTAGCTTGCATAGAGAAATGTAAAGAACGTCTGTACATGTTTACTTACATAGGTGTTTTAGACTACGTTTGCCTTGACTTCACCGAGGGGAGCGCGCTTTGTCGCCGAGTGCGGCGCGAACGTCTTCCCCGACATTGCTGGCGTCTTCATCACGGCATTTTCGTCCCCGGGGGTGGTAAATGCCTGTGTCATCTCCTGAACGGTTTTACCCGCGCTATCCATCAAATCATCGAATGAAATTTGATCCGCTCGCTCGTTGAGCTTGTTGATATTCTCCTTCAACGACGCGTCGGGTCGCACAGGGGTGATGAACTTGGATGGCGCCATAGCTTTTGCTGGAGTCTTGCGATATGTCTTCGGCTTCGTCTTGTGCTTAGAATTTTCGTTGAGCACCATGGTGGGCGTTGGCAGTGCAGTTTGCGTTGCCAAGGAATCATCAATCTTTTCCGCAAACTCATCCACAAGCAAGGCGACCTCAGCGTCGAGCTCGTGAATTCTCACGTGCTGCTGCAGCGCTGAAGCGAGCGTCATAGACTTTCGCTTTATAATCTTCAGCTCATCCGCGGCGTCTTCGAGGGCAATTTGATGTATTTCCTCTCTAGCCTTGTTGGCGCTTTCATGGTACTGCTCTTGCTTTGCCAGCGAACCCGCGAGCATGTCGCGCTGCTGTTCAGACTTTTCAAATCTGTACCGCATTTCCTCAACAGTAGCCTGCAATTCTTTTTGCATGTGCTTACTCGAGTTTAATTCCTGCTGGAACATCGCTAACTGCTTTTGCGCTTTGACGATTTCACCCTTCAACCGCTCGGCTTCTGCTTGCTTGAACTTGAGCGCGCTTTCAAGCTTTTGAATCACTGTGACAGATTTCATCGCTGACTCCTTCGCCTGTGCAGCCTCTGTTAATTTTGCACGAGCATCATGCATTTCTCTTTGCAAATCCTTCACCTGAGCTGTACGTGCTTCCACCAACTGTTTGTATTCGTTGAGGCGATTTTCCATGCTGGCGCTCGTTTCCTTGATACCTTCCAACAGGGACATGCTCTCAGCCTGAACTTCATCGACATTGGCTCGAGCCTCATCTGTTTCCTTACGGGCGTTGACAAGCTCAGCTTTCGTCAACTCGAGCTCAGCCTTGAGTGCACTCATGGACTCTTCCGCCTTGTACTCGAGCTCAGCGATTGACGTGTAGAGCTGGGCAATTTCCACCTGCGCAGCTTCCCATTTAGTTTGCTTGTCATCCAACTCCGAGCGAAGATTTGAAATGTCTAGATCAGTCGTTGCGGTAGAAGTATCGCGCAACCGAGCGACTTCATCTTCGAGTTCTTGAGCACGCTTCACCGCGCTCTTGGCTTTGTCTGTGAGCTGCTTCACTTCGCGCGCATTTTGCTCTCGTAGCAACGATAACTCCATCTCAGTAGCCTTTTTCAGCTCAGAAAGTTCGTTTTCACGCAACACTAATGACGCAGCCTTTTCTTCTTGCTGCTCGGTTTCCATCTTGAGGTTGTTCAACTCCTCATTAAAGTTGCGTAACTTTTCATCGCGCTCAGCGAGACCAAACTCGAGGCGAGCGACATTTGCGCTCTGACGCTTTTCTGCCGACATCAGCTGCTTCAGCATCTTATCGTTCGCGTCTAACTTGGCGTCTTTCTCGATTAATTGCGCCTTGAAATCGTTTATCTTCTCATGTAACCTGTCGAGCTCGAGCTCAAGGGGACCCAATTCTGCGCGTTTGCTATGATACTCGCTCCGCAATTTGTTAAGCTCGGCTTCCTTCGTCTTCAACGAAGCTTTCGTCTCGGATAACATGGCATCTCTGAGAGTCAATTCACTTTGCATATGGTCAACAATCTTTTGCTTTTCTTCCCGCAAAGCCTTCTCCTTGCGTTGCATTTCCTGTATTTCTTCTGCAACCGCAGCGCCTTGCATACCTGCTGCTTGCAGATTCGCGAGTTGATCTTGAAGGGATAAAACGTAAGTAACCGCCTCGTCGAGCTCAATCTCCTTGGCTTCGACTAATGCGTTGCCTTCGCGAAGCATTTCGTCGCGTTCTTTCATCTCGTTACGTAAATAATCAGCTTCTTCAGTGACCTCTTCCAAGCGCTCCTCTAGAGCAATTTTCTCCAGCGTTCGCTTCTCGACGAGCTTCTCGAGCGTATTGCGTTCGACTTCCATCTCTTCGAAAGCTTCCTCAGCCCGACGACGCTCGAAACGTTCCTCTTCCAAGCACTTTTCTAACTCGCACTGCACAGTCTCAAGCTCGCGGCGTCTCGCTTCTACTTCAATCTCAAGCGCGCGCGCGTGCTGACGAGCGCGCTTGGACTCTGTCTCAGCCTCTTGCCGCGCCGCGGCGAGTTGTAGCAATTTTTCGTGACTGGCCCGCACACCTGAATCATTATTTTGCATCGAGCTCGATCGATTTTTGACCGCTGCTTCGACGTCGTGTCTCGCTTGCTGAAGCTGCGCCCGCAAGTCGCTGAGATGCCTATCCTTGGCTTCAACATTCAACTCTGCCTCCTCTCGGCTGCGCTCAGCGCGCTCGAGATCATCTGTAAGTTGCTGTAACATCGCCCCTTGAGCTTCGATCGTGAATTCTCTTTCCTGCACTGCGTTGGCTGCATCTCGCTTGACTTGCTCGAGCGCTTTAGTGGCGGCTTCCGCTGCACGCTTCTCCTTGCGCAACGCCCGCGCGTGCTCCTCCTTCGCCGTCAACAACGCCTGCGCTTGCGCTCGAACGGTCGCCATATTCGATTCCAAAGACGAGCGCTCGGCATCTAATTTTTGCAACCGTGCCGTCAAATCTTTGGCGCGTTCCTCTGCTTGTGCGCGACTCGAATGTGCAGCTTCCAGCGCCGCTTCCGAAGACGCGCGCAATTTCGCCGCGAGCTCCTCCAACGCCGCCTTTTCACCCTCCACAATCTTTAGCCGCGCACGAACCGCGGGCGATGGCATGGTGTCAACCGTCAATTTGCTCGGTGTCGTATTCGTGCTTCCATTTCCTCTGCGCGAAGACGACAAAGAAAACAATGAAACCGTCGATTTCGCCGGCGTCGACGTGGATGTTTGTTCCCCCGACGTTCGGCTCTTCGCCGCCGCCTCGCGCGCGCGCGCCTCTCCCTTCCCCGACCCCACGCCTTCGTCCCCACTCACCAGCGGTTGTATACCCTTTAACACCCCATCATCGTTAGTAATATTCCTCATCACCGTCGTCTGTCGTCCCATACCAGCATAGTCGTACTTAATCCCAATCGTCGACGTCGACGTCCTCGGGCCCGCGCCTCCGCCCTCGCGCGCGGTATTCCCCTTCACCCCCCCACGCGCACCACTCTCCGTCATCGTCGTCTGACCACTAGGCATGCTACTCTCACTCCCATCATTCGTCGTCGTCGTCGTCGATCGTTGACCTCCTCCGTGTCGTCGTCGCCATTCCTCCAATAACGCCCGCCGGTCCCGAACGCCCGCGCGCGGTTTAAACGTCATGAACACCAACGACGGTGTGTCGATCTATCCCGTCGTCGTTCGGTGACGCGTATACGACGACGACGACGACGACGACGACGGGTACAAAACACACCCACGCACCCACGCGCACGTCCTCGTCGTCGTCCTCGTCGTCGTCGTCCCGTGAACGCCGCGCACTGTCGTCGTCGCCGCGTCGCACGCCAACGGTGTAAACGGTCGGTCGGTCGGTCGGTCGGTCGGTCGGTCGGTTGATGTCGTCGTACAGACTTTGACTTTTAATAACCACTTATTCACTCCACTACGTGAGTACTTTTCTGCGTTCGACCTCGCCGGCGGTCCGAGCGTTGGGACACGATTCGGCGCGACGGCGATGCGGCCATGGACGCCACATCGCGCGCGCGCGCGCGGGGACGACGTGACATATATCACGCATACACATATATATATACTAGTATATATATATATATATGTGCGCTGTGGACGCCGACGAGCACACGCCGTTGGTGACGCCGCGCGCGGCGACGACGAGAAGACACGCGCGCCGTGGGTATTATTGGGTGTTGACGCTCGGTGCGTCGGTCGGTGCGCTTGTCTTGACGGCAGGTGCGGGCAAGACGACGCGCGATTGGGTGAGTTTTCCGTCGTCGCTCGGTGCGTTTGACACTGTCGCGCGACGGTGTCCACCGGAACGCATCGCGTCGGCGGGCTGTCTCAATGATGATTTAGTCACGTGCACGGCGTACGCGCATCGAAACGAAACAAAGCTCGGGTCGGCGGCGATCGCGGCGCTCGGAGATTCGTGCACCATTTCCGATCCCGCACCGGCGAACTGTCTCATACCTTCTGGCACTCCGCAAATGAAGTCGTGCGATTTCGACTACGGTTGCTCCGTGATTGCGCCCGCGACGTGTCCGGCGGGATCCGTCGTCGTCGGCGTCAGCGCGTGCGAGACGGAAAAGATATGCTTTTGTCCAAAGTGCACACTCAGTGGTTGCAAGTGGAATGGGTGTTGTAAAAGTGTTCCGGTCAAGTTTACGGCGAAGTGCAGAAAATATCGTGTCGTCGGGACGAGTAACACGTGCTCCAAGTGCATGGTGGGGTTCGAGTTGTCCAGCGACAAGAAATCGTGCAAGAAGTACAACATGGGAACAGCCATGCAAGCGATTGCCGTCCAGACTTCGCATCAGCTCAGTACACAAGTGGTGAGTGGCGTCAGTTCCGCCGCGATAGACGCGTGGCAGCATACTGGAATCGAGAACGCTTACAGCGCCGCGGAAGGCTGGAGCGAGGATGCCGTTGAAACCATGCGTGAAGCCTCGCTTGAAGCCGTCGCCGAAATTGAGAACGTCATCGAGCTGATTCAGCAATTGTTGGGTCAGTTGGAGTGCCTTGAAGGCTTGGCTGACTTGAAAAAGTTTGCCAACGCGTTGAGAGGTCAAGGCACGGGGATGTTTGATCTCGTCGAAGACGTTCTCAAAGGACAAGAAAGTGGAGAATCGAGGACAAAGTATTTCAATGAAATGTCAGGTGTCGCGTGTAACATGGTCTGGGCCATGGTATTTCCACAAGCGACGGTAGTCGTTGAGATTATCAAAGCGTTCGGTGAGCGTTTGAAGACATCTTGCCCGGCTCTGAAGGGTGGAGATCTACCCGCCTTCACGTTCGGAGTCATCTTGGGAGGAGATTTGACAGGCGGCGTTCAAAAAGTAGAAGCCGCCACAGAGATTGGAGTTGGTGCCGATCTCGATGGAACGCGCTTTTGCTACGTCGCTGCTTGCGTTGGAAGTGGGTATTCTATTCCACCAAAGACTGGCGCAGAAGGTTCTGTCAGCGCGACGATTGCCGTCTCTGGGTACAAAGACATTGGCACCGTCGCTGGAACGGCGGGCTATTTCGCCCTCGATCTGGGTGTAGACTTACCAATCGTTCCTGCGGGTATCGATATTGGCGTTTCATACATTCACGCGACTGCTAGCCCGGATCAAATTTACGGCATTTCTTTCTCTGGACAAGTGAGCTCAGCGAGCTCTGATGTCAATCCGGCACCCTGGCCGAGCGCTGGCGTTACGCAAGGAACTTGTCACACCGGAATCTGCATCCGAACCGACGGCGAACCTTGTACAAGTGGGCAAACTTACACACCTTTCGGTGTGGCAGCTTCTTCTTCCTCGTCATCGCTCGGTGAAGATTCTATGCAGCAGTCTTCTGGTGATTTGGGAGGGTTCAAACTACCCAAAATCAACTTCAACTGGTCACCAGCACCAGCGCCAGCGCCAGCACCGCCGCCAGAATACGACGCGTCTGCGTTGTTTACGGCACCGACAGCAGCTGATATCGCTACGGCTCAGAACGCGGTAAACGCAGTCCTTCCACCCGAGCAGAAGACGCAAAGTCAGCTTTATCACGAAAATCCGAACACTTACGTCCCTCCTTCACGAGTCGTCGGGGGCAAATTTCTAGCGGAGGCTGGTTGCGAGGACGATTTCAAACAAGTCAAACTGAAATGCATGGAGACGAATGGTTGCATAGGGTTCGGGCAATACAAAACAACAAAGAAAATTTTTGGAGTGACGTTATATACTGTACAATGCTGGGACTTGCTGCAAGCGTCAACCACGGCGACGCCGTCAAAATACAACGGAGCTCAGATTCGCAACTACGTATTGCCAGACTCAGGTTTCGCGTTTCTCGAAAAGTGGGGACAAAGCAGTTCAGACGATGCAGAAGATCGAGACGCTGTGCGAGAAGCGTGCTGGAAACGCTTTGATTGCATCGGCTACGGCCAAAAGTCAGACAGAGTTTGGGACTTGCTCACGTACGGCGACACACACACCAACACCGTTTACGATAGGGGCATCTGGAAGAAGTACGTAAATCCTGCACCGGGCTTTAAAAGCGTCGATCCCGGTAACCTCGATACCACAAGCTTTGAATCATTCGAGGAAGCCCTCGATGCAAAGTGTCAGACGGACTGGAAATGTCTCGGTTACGACTACTATTTCAAATTCTCGTCGTCGTTCCCGCCCAAGCTCACGATGCGAAAGAATCTCCTCTATCCCGGTGGAAAGACACCAAAAGATAGGTGGGCACTCAAGTACGAACACTATTACGGCGTCGTTATCGAATAAAAGCAAAAAGGAAAAACAAGCACCCCTGGGCGGGGTGTGCACACGCAATTTTGTAACACAATGTGTAGTCTTGTAACACGCGCACACGCAAACAAATTTTGACCAAAACGAGACGAACCGTGACATACATAAGTATTCAAACCATCCAATGTCTATTAACGAAACACACACATTGCCCATTCTATATTTAACCACAAAATATACAGGGTAGAATCGAATCGGTATAGTGTGTGTGTGTTTATTGGCTATAACAGTGTTACAAGGGTGGATAGTATGGTGTGTGTGTGGTCGGTCGGACAGTCCTGTACCCCAACCACGTGGCCTCGCCTCGCGCGCGCGCGCTGGAATGATTACGCCGCGCCCAAGACGACGCGCCATTGACATATAGTCATATCCGCCCCGACGGTGATGACGTAGGAATCATCAAATAAAAACTTAACCTGAGTGATTGCCCCAGAGTGCGCACCGAATGCACGCGATTGGGCGTTTTGATGGGCGGGGTATTGGAAGACGCGCAAGACGCCGCAGGCGTCTCCGACGGCGACGCACGTTCGCGTGTGCGAGCGGTCGCAACACGTGATATCGTCCCCGAGGGAGTGATTGGGGATTATGCCTTGTACGGGCCAGCCGTAGGTGGAAGACCACGTGTACCACTCGACGTTTCGTAAGTCTGCTGGGAATTTGACTTGAGCGCCGTTTGGCATTTCCCAAAATAACAACTCGGCGTTGGCGCTCGCGGATTGTAAGAGCGCGCTGTCGGTGGACCAGTCGAGTTGAATAACCTTTGAGGAGTGACCTTTGGCGACACCAATTCGGGAATATTGCTTGCCGACGTCGTAGATGTCGATGGTATTTTCTTCGGAACCGACGGCGATGTACTGACCATTCGGGCTATATTTGAGCACGCCAATCGGCTCACCCCGGTCTTTGCGCAAGTGCACCGTGTCGAGGGAATCCGAGCTGAAGATGATGATTCCACCACCAGCTAAACCCACTGCAATTTGGGTACCATCTGGGTGGTACGCACACGAACGCGCTTTCGCACCCAAGTGACGCACCATCACCATTCGACGCGACGGGACGTCCCACACTCGAACCGTCGAATCATCGCCGACAGTGCAGATTTGATGATCGCTCGGATGCGCGTCGAGACCCCAAATAGTGCCATACCCATGCCCTTGGAAGAGTAAATTGTACGAATACGACGTGGTGTTCATCTCAAACACTTCACCCGTACGAGTACCCAACAGCAACATCTTTCCGTGCAAGTGCATAGATTTCACACACGCCGTGGTGACGTTTGGATATTCAATCGGAACACTTCGCAGTAACAAGCTCAAGTCTGCGGTCCAGAATTTTACCACGCCCTCTGAACCTGCGGAGATTATCATATCTCGCGTAGCTGTAATAGCTTGAGCAACTTTGTGCACCCGTCGAGCATTCGTGCCCAGCTGGTAACCGCGGAACAAGTACAAGCTTCCATCCTGCGTGCCTACGACTGTGGTATCTGCCGCCGGAAATCCACAACACAATGCAGTTTGAATCGTGCCTCTCTTAGAAAATACAGCTTTGCGTCCTTTCAACGGGTCTGGTGACCAAAAGACACAATGCTTTACCCCTAGAGTAACGATGTAGTCTTGGAACGGCGACCACGCAATGTTCACAATTTTTTCTGGACTTCCATCGCAGCTTGACAGAAGCTCCCCGGTTTGCCAATTGTAAACACCGATCTTGTGACCAACGTCGCAATCTACAGCACATAATTTCGAACCATCTCGAGAGAACGTTGCCGATGCAATCGCCTTCTTGAAGTAACCCTGAATGATTACGACTGGACGCTTTGTTGCGTTGCTGCTCCACACGATTAATTTGGGATTGCAGCCAGCTTCCCCGGTGGCGAAGATGACCCCATTGGGATGGCGTGCGCAGCACGTCACGTCATCAGTATGCCCCGAAATTTCTTCCGAAGCCGGGTTCTCCCCCATGAACACCTGCGAGTGCGCCTCTCTATTATACACGATACCCAAGCCAGCGGTGCTGTACACGACGTCGCCAAATGCCGCGTAGTGTAAATTATCACGGGCGTCATGCGCACGGTATCCGTGAGCAAACTCAAGCTGCACGGCTTCTAATGGAGCGGATAAAATGTCTGGCTCGCGCACATAGTCGTCAGGTGCGTAGATGCTACTGGCGCACGGCAAGAATGCGAGACGACTTCCCGCATCCAAGCCGCTGTCTGGTGGAATGTCGTGCATTGGTGTCGCCTTGTACACACTCAGCGGCACGTACTGCGGAATACCTTTCAAATGCCCGGTGAAGACCATTTGCGCCATCTTATTTGTTATCCCAAAGTCATCGTAATCCTCGACTGCTGTAAAGATCTCCTCTTCAACGTCGCTCGTCATTTCTTCGTCGCCTTCGTCGGGCTCGTAGTGTCGCCACTGCAACACTGTTCGATCTTCCCCTCCGATGGTGACTAAAAATTCATCGTTATAGCTAAAACAACACTTTGTGACGTGAAAACTGTGTCCTACGAACGTCTTATGGTCAGCTCGACCGACATCGCTCGGATACCGGAATAAGCGCACGACGCCGTCTTCATTCGCCGTAGCAACCACCCGACCGTCACGACTTCGTGCCAATCCATTCACATCAGTCCCATCGCTGTGTTTGGGCCAAACGCCTTGCACAGGCCAGCCAATAGTACACGTCCACGTCGCCCATTTTACGTCTTTCAACGCCGCCGCAAACTCAATCAACTCGCACGAAGGAATCTCCCAGAAGAGCAATTCAAAATCTTGCGACACCGATTGCAAGTACTTGCCATCCTCACTCCAGTCCACATTCGTCACTGGTGCACCGTGACCTTTGCACACACCGGCGCGTTTATAGTGGCTTTTTGTATCGTAAATATCAATGAAGAAGTCATGACTTGCGATGGCCAGCCAGCGTCCATCTGGACTAAACTTGACATCGCTGATGATTGAACGACGATGCTTCTTCGCCGCGACTTCCTGACCAGTCTTTTCTTCGTACACCATGAATCCCCCACCGTAGAAACCGACGGCTATGTATTTACCATCATGGCTATATGCGCATGATCGCGCGCGGCTGGCAACATTCCTTGAGGATAATTGTCGTCTAAGATACATGTCGTACGTGCGCACCGTTCTATCGTCGCCAGCGGTGATAAATTTTGCTTGCGATGGATGACAGTCCAAGCCCCAAAGTTCAGCGTTATATAGAGAAGCATTGGCATCAAACACATTTGCATGCCCTTGTGTGATGATTCGTCTGTTTCGTTTCCACGCGTCCTCAGTGCTCAAATCGAATTCAAACAGTTCGCCAGTCGCCGTACCGACGAGCAACTGCACGCCATCCAAGTATAACGATTTTACGCACACCGCTTTGCCGTCGTAATAGCACACTGGCTTGCCTTGGTCATCAACGATGCTCTCAACTACTTGTCCCATGTCTACAGAGAATACCTTTTCCATGTACTGCGTGAAAAAATTAATCTTTCCATCTTTTCCGCCGCTGATGATGTAGTCTTCGCTAATAAACAAGTCGTGCACTGGGCCTTGATGGACGTGATCAAACTTTTGTATACACTCCTCGCCGCCATCGGCCCATTGATGAATGACCCCGTGCTGATTACCAGTGTACGCACTGCCGTCAGAGCCAAATGCGATGGATAAAATCGTCGACGGCGTCCCGAGACGCCCGTACACGCCATTCTTTCCGACGAGGTAGCCATTCTCCATGACCCAAAATTTTATGTGATTTTCACCCACGGTGACGATGCGCCCATCGTACGGGTTATACTCGCAGTTAAAAATCCGTTTAACGTCACCCTTTGAGTTTGCCAACACCTTTTTGTTCTCCCAGTCGTACACGGCGATGGAATGTTCGTCGTCCAAACCGACTGTGGCGAGAAACTTTCCGGTTGAATCAAAGCTCAAGCTCACCACGGCGCGTTGATGAAATCCTCTGAGTTCGGCTAAAATCTCACACGTCTTCGTGCTCCACACACACACCACTGGGTCACGTCCAGCTTGACCAGTGGCGACGATATCGAGCTCTGGATGTATCGCCAGGCATAAAATGTCATCCCCGTGAAACGTAAAAAACTGTTGCACGTGTTCGTTCCCGTCGTACACCACCCCCGTAGCCGCGCTCGCATACACCACCTTTCCATCAACATTATACACCGCATTATGCCTCGTATCATGTCCTCGATATCCATACGCAAAATCGAGCTGTAAATCATTCTCAGGCACCGTGTGCGCGTTGAATGCGCACACGTGCGACGTCGGCGCGTGCAACTCCCCCGCGCACGCCTTCTTCGCTAAAAACCCCCCACTCGTGGGTTTAATCACCCCGCTCTCCGCCGCAAACGTTCGTCGTCCATATCGTTCATGTAATTGTCCTAAAACATTCTCATCATCTCGTTCTTCCGTGGTAAATAATCCATCATTTGTCCCATCGAGCCGCGCCCCGTGGTCGTCATCGCCACGACCACGACGATGCTCGTCGTCGTCGTCGTACCCGTCGTCGTCGTCGTCGTTCACCGCGTACGCACTCGTCGTCGTCACCCCCGAGCGGTCTCCTCCTCGTCCTATCAATCGTTTCACGAACGCCATCGCCGACACGGCACGCGCACGGGCACGCACGCCTCTCGAGTGGCGCCGCGCGCACCAAGACAATCAATCAAACGACCACCGGGATTTTTCTAGACCATTGTGCACAGGGGTTTAGCACGCGCGCGGACGGACGCGCGTCGCGACACTGGGCGAGACATACCATTCTAACTATATATGCTATATGTACTAGTACTAGTACTCAATATATATATATACATACAACCCCAACACGAGAGGACTCTAGGAGACGACGAGGACTCGACGCGCCGGCGGTGGTCGTTCAGCCGCGGGTGTCGGCGAAGAGGGCCAATCCGCGATTCCAGGCGTCGGCGGTCATGCCGCCGGGACAATGGACACATATCACGCCGAGCTGCGCGACATCCACGCAATTCTCGCCTTCGTTATCAAAGAATAACATGTCTTCGTATTCCACGCCCGACGCCTCGCGCAGGCGGGCAAAGTGGGCCTTTTTTGTCCCGCTCGCGACGTCGACAAAGGAGACGCACTGGGCGAGCGAACGGGCGCCGTCGTCGGCGATGTCGAACATGGACATGAGCGTTCGTGCCCATTGACCGCGATGGGTGCGAGAGGCGACGGCGATTTTTGTACCGGAAAATGCCTCGTGCGTGTCCACGAGGGAGATTGACGCGCGCGCCGCTGGGTATACGCGCACCTCGACGCCAGAGGCATCCGTGGTCTTTTTCGTCACCGGGTCTTTCACGAATGGTGCGCCGGCAATCATGTACAGTTCTGGAAACCATATAGTGTCATCTAAGTCGTACACGACGAGTTTCGGCGTCTCTCGCGACGACCGGGGAAGGTCTAAAGTCGCACACGGGTCATCCATGAAGGCGATATCCATGTGCTGGGCGATTCTTTTGGCGTATTTCGCCTTACCCGTGGTTTTCTCCCGACGACGTCGTGGTGGCGATGATGCTGACGCATGCTTAGGGGCACGTTGACCACGTGCATCCGTGGCGCGTGGCCTGGATGACGACGACGCGCATGGCGAGAGGGTCACGCCCCGACGCATAGCCGCCGCGCAGAGTCGAGGAGTGGCGCGCGCGACACATCTTGAATACAACTACTACTGCTCTCTACTCTCTACTCGAATTTTATAATAATAATAATAATTTTTCTTCTCGTCATGGGGGCAACGGCGACGTGATGAGAGTGATGATGACGTACGCGACGCGACAGAAGATGAGCGCGAGGAGCGCCGGGGAGACGTACGAGGTCCACGTCGACGCGAGGGAATTCAAAGCGTCTCGACGACCGTGTACGTTTGCCTTTGCCTTTTGGCGGTCAAAAAATTCCATAGCTTGCTTGACTCGTTCGTCGTTTAAATCGATCCCGAGATCTTTGGCTCGCTCGAGTTTGTCTCGAAGGATTTGTTCTCGCACGCGCGCCGCGAGCTCTTCTCGAAACGCGTCTTCATCGACGTCAAAGCCCATCGCTCGAGCCTTCTCCATGAGGTCTTCATCGCGTAGCACGCGCTCGACTTCATTCGAAACTTCCGAGTCATACGGTAGCGATCCACTCATCGAACGTTCAGATGTCAAAGGCGACGTCTTCCCGTCGTTATTTGCATCGTCGTAGAGCGGAGCGCCAGCGTTGAACATTTTTCCAAACACGCGTCGCGCCTGTTGCTCGCGGTGAACATGCACGCGCGTGCACTGTGCCAGTGTTCGCGCATACTGCGCATCGTCTGGTGCGAGTTCAACCGCACGTTTCAAATCTTTCATAGCCTGTTCGTGTTCCTCTAATGCTGCCAATGCTTTTCCGCGCCTGTAATACGCCTTGGCTGAGCGCTCGTCCACGCGCAACGCGTGCCCGCACGCCCACACCACATCTTTTGCATGCGTCTTAAGATCTTTATTCATCAAGCACGCCGATGCGTTGAGCATGACAGTCTTTACGATTTCCCTACCCTCATCATCCCCATCGTCGTCTTCTAAATAATCTGTATACGCAAGCGTACTCGTCGACGCGCCTTCACCGCGCGCAAAGTAACAAAACGCCGCCAACGCATCGGTGTAATGCTCCATCGCATCATCATACAACTCGTCTACTACCGCCTCATTCGCTTGCGCAATGTATTTACGACTAAATTCCGCCCTTTCGTGCGTCGATAACGCCCTCACCGCTTGATAACGCGCATCAAACTCGTCGTGTATCACCGTGCACCGCACAAACGATGGAGCTTCTTCGTACTCGCGCCGAGCGTCCGCGAGCATGGCGCGCTTGATGTCCACCGCGCGCGCGAATAACGTCGCGGGTGTGTGTTCAACAGTCATGTCCATGTCCTTGACTACACACGCACACTGTGGTGACAACGCGCGTCAACGTGTCGCATTTCAAACCGTCGCGCGCTGAACTATGCGGTTGCCTGACTCTTATTACACAGACTCTTATTACACACGTGCGCGCTACATGGGGTGCTAAACAACTATGGGAAGTTCTACGTATAATTCTACGACCACGCGCAGCGCTGTCTGCTACGAAAACGCGCTCCATGGATCAGCCGTCATCGAAGACTGCGCGCGCGAGCAAGAGCGCCGGTTGGTTGGTTAGTGTCCTTGACCGCGAAACGCGTAGCCGCAGGCAAGCGCAGGTCGATACGAGACGCACGACGCGGCGCTCGACGGCACGTATCTTCGTAACATACCTTGTAGTATTCTGCGGGATTGATTGTTTTCACGTACCCCGACGTCGTCGTTCGTGCCGCCTTGTTTCCGCGAAATTGACCTCCACCTCGCCCTCCTCCTCGGCCAGAGACACCACCCTGGTGAAACTTGGGGCGCTCCTCCGCGGCGTCGTTCACCCAATGCGCGGGTGGCGGTGGTGGTGGCGGAGGAGCGCGGGCGGCATTCGCAGACGGTGCAGATTGCGTCGCACCGCCCGCGCCGGTGTAGAATCCAGGACGTTGGCTTAGGCTGGTGGCATCGTCTGAAAACGGCGCTGGCAGGGACGATTGCGCTGGCGCTTGAGCGGCGTCGGATGCTGTCGATCCCGCAGCAGCCTCACGCATGGCTCGTAAACGATCGGCACGGGCTACTGACTCGTCCATATCTACCTTTTCGTTCGACGACGTCAATCGTAAGCGTCGGAGTCTGAGGTGCTTGTGCTGTCGAGACAGTTGAGGCGCGCCGCGCAGGGTGACAAGGCGCAGCGTGGAGGACGGTGAAGCGTTCTATTACGTGTCTAAAGTGCTATGCAGATCGTAACCGCCAAACCAGCGATGAGATGATTGATGTTTACGTATCTTTGATGATGTACTGGCGAGCACTGTGGTGCATATGGAACGCCTCTCAAAAAATCCACCCCTGTGAACGCAAGCGCGCGCGTCAGACAAAGTGTGCGAGAAACGTTGGAATGAATATAAAACTTACCCGACAAGTGGCGTTGGCTTCACCGACCTTCGGATTTCCACAATAGCACACCAGTTCTTTGCGCATCGCAGCTGCGTCGCGCTTGGGCACGTAGTCGATGCAGAGCTCCTCTCCCGCCTGGAAAAAATAATTAATTAATAATTTCAATTTTACCAAACAACGATATGCAATTAATTCTCAACGAATTAACACACGAATCATAGTTGAAGTGTACGTACCTTGATATCACTGACCGCAAAGAATACAACACGTGGAACAAGGCTCGGTTTGCCGTTGAAATCCATCTAAGTAATAATTAACTCGTCAGCACGTGTAAAATTAATTCAACGGCGAAGATGCATACTCACCAAACAATCTTCCGAAGCCGCAATCTCGATCGTAGTGACGTTCGGTACGCAGCTGTGATTGAGCATGCGAGCGATGTTGCCTTTCGTTGTAGGATCAATGACGTAGCGTTCATATGATGGGTGATTTTTTTTCCCTGCAGCACGAAAGTGTCAACAATTAATTCATTTCATGCGTGCGTCGTTTTCAGGACTGTGGTTCACTGAGCGTGTGTCGCGCGTACCATGAATATCATGAAAATAAAATTGTCTGTTAATTCGCGAAAATGAAAGCAACCAGGTAAATTTATGTCATGGGTTGAATTAATTAATTAATTCGCACCTGTTCTCGGCATATTTAATCTCCCTGTCGCTCGCTTCATTCTTGCTAATAATTTCCCTAAAATGCACAGATTGAGTTCTGTGGTAGTGATTCACCGATAACGCTAAACATACCCAACGTATTCGAAGAGATAAGCACCCTTTTCGATGTTTTCTCGCGCGAAAATCCCATATCCTTTATTCTCGACTCGTCGCACAGCGAGAGCATGAGGAATGCGACCACACTGTTCCATTGATGAATTCAGTGTGTGCACTTAATCAATCAATTAATTATCCCTTACCTTGATAGCTTTACTCGGACATTCACCGTCACTAAACGCGTGAATTTTATTCACATTCAAACTCTCAAGAGCGAGTCGTTCCTGGAATTAAATACATAAATCAACAGCTTTTTTCCGTAAATCGATCGCTTGCACGTACCTTCAAATGCGGCACAAGAATCTTACACTCGCATGTTGTCTTCTCGTACACCGGTCGAGATTCCGACACACCGCTGGATTGACGCTGTGTCGTGAAACAAATTTTGTTAGTCATGGAAATCGAGAGCATAGTACGTTTGAAAGTGTTTCGACACTCACCAGGTTGATATAATCGAATGGATTCGAGTCAATATGACGTGACAAAGACTCAGCAATCACATTCTCTTCCCATTCGACGAATCCATCCGACACGGGGTTGGTTTTGCGCTCTTTCTTTGTTTTGATCAAGCCAGGAGTGCTTTGCACCTTGCGCTTGGTCGCGACTACACAACGTCCAGCGCACGTTGCATCGCAGCAGAAGACTTGGCCAGCAGGTTCAAAGCCCGGACGAGATACCTGTTTGTATCGAACACGTGCGATTCGCTCAGTCTTTGCAGTGAAAAATACCACGCGAGTTGTCGCGCGAACAACGCTTGCCAGTGTATGCATTCCTTTTGGAAAACCAGTGTAAAACGTACCTTGTGAAATAAACAAGGACCGATCTCGATCAAGTTTGCAACTTCGATGTCATTCGCATCGTGAAGATCCCACTCATAGAGATCAGTTTCACCAACGTCCTATGTAAAGAGTACACATTAGTTTAGATGGCTGCGCTGCAAATACACACATATGCGTCACATGGTCCATGTTCTGTGTTCGTTCATGTCTTCATCAATCGTGTTCTGCGCGCGAATTCGTTCAGCACTGACGCACCTCTTCCGCACATGACGGGGTCCATTCTCTGAGCCATCGAACTCGCAGTCGACCTTCGACTTTTTTGATAATCTACGTAAAGACATCCATCCATGAGTTTGTGACGCGTATGACTTGTCTGTGCACGCGTGCGCACCTTTGCCTTCCACTTCTCGGCCTCGCCGCTTTCAACAATCACAAAATCATTCACATTGCATTCCTACGTGTCACAAATCGTCGTCAGTGCTCGATATCATCGTCACTCGCGCGCTTTCACCGCACTCAAACGAGTGTCTGTCGCCTCGACGTACTTCATATTTTATGACGTCGAGCGCTTCGTCCGCGGGACTCATGTCGACGCAAAGACCACGTGGTGCGGCGTGTGCGGCGTGTGCGGCGTGTGCGGTGTGCGCCTTTTCTATCGGAATCACTCGCGCTCGAGACCGTGTGCGTGGTTCGCGCGTTATTTTCGCGTCATCCTGCGCACCGTTGGTTCTCCTCCTCCATCGCTCGCTCGCGGTCGCGTCCCCGCGTTCAAACCGTCCTCGACCGACCAAATGCACGACAGGGGGGTTGCGTGCGCGTGCGCGCGTGCGTGCGTGTGTGCCAGAGTGTCGTATAACAGTACGTTGTGTACCTATATAGTATGACAACGAACGCACACATGTCGGGCCAGAGTCACCCCCACACACACGTCACGTCACGTCACACACACATAGCTTAATGTTGGGTTGTATACTATACGATCCACATCCATCGTCGGTCCGAACATGTCGCGCCCACGGGTGAGGTCCGCGACAGCGTCGCGTGCGTGGGTGTGGATATGTCCTCACTCCCCAGCAGGAGGCACCGACGACGACGACGACGACGTGCGATGTCGACGACGACGACGACGATGACGCGCTCGGGGGTGGTACACGCCTTGAGTGGAACGACGGATGTGAGACGACGACGACGACACAACGCACGCGCGCGCACGCAACGCACGTGCAAGACGACGACGCGGGCGGCAGCGTCAGCACAAGATGATGCCAGCGGTGGGGTGGAAAACGTGGTGATCATTGGCTCAGGACCGGCTGGATACACCGCGGCAATCTACGCCGGACGGGCAAACTTACGACCATTAGTGTTTGAAGGATTCCAAGCCGGTGGTGTGCCCGGGGGACAACTCATGACGACGACGGAAGTGGAAAACTTTCCAGGATTCCCAGAAGGCATCACGGGTCCAGACTTGATGGACAAGATGAGAAAACAAGCCGAGCGTTGGGGTGCGGTCATGCACACCGAGGACGTGGAGACGGTGGATTTCAGTACCAGACCTTTCACCATTCGATCGTCTGATCGTGAAGTCAAGGCGAACTCAGTCATTCTCGCCACAGGGGCGACGGCGAAACGATTGGGTATTCCAGCCGAGCAGACGTTGTGGAGTAAGGGCATTAGCGCATGTGCTATTTGCGATGGAGCGAGTCCGATTTTCAAGGATGAGGAGGTGGCAGTGGTTGGCGGGGGTGACACAGCCACAGAGGAGGCTGTGTACTTGACCAAGTATTGCAAACACGTGCACTTGCTTGTGCGTGGTCCGACTATGCGCGCGTCCAAGGCGATGCAAGACCGCGTGATTCAACACAAGGGTATCACAGTACACTACAACACCGAGTGCGTCGACGCTTTACCGAATTCGAAGGGGTTGTTAGGATCACTGAAATTGCGCGACACTGCTAACGGGGATGAACGTAGGCTAAACGTCAAGGGATTGTTCTATGGCATCGGGCACACCCCAAACAGCAAAATTTATGGCAACCAAATTGAACTCGACAGCGCCGGTTATGTTGTCGTAAAAGATGGCTCCAAGACCTCACTTGAAGGCGTGTTTTCTGCGGGTGATCTTCACGACCAGGAATACCGTCAAGCGATTACTGCTGCTGGATCAGGATGCATGGCTGCCATCACCGTCGAGCGCTATCTCACTGAAAATAATTTACTCATCGAGTATCATCAGTCCAAGCAAAAGGCGCAGCCCGCGTCGAAGACTGCGGAAGACGCTGAACCTGAAGCTGAAGATTCCGAAACGTTCGATATCGAGGCCACTAAGCATTATGGCCAGTTCGCGCTCCGTAAACTTTATCACGAGAGTGACCGCGTGTTGATGGTGATGTACTCGTCGCCCACGTGCGGACCCTGCCGCAGACTCAAGCCGATGCTCGACAAGGTTGTTCAAGAGTACGATTCCAAGGTGCACTACGTAGAAATTGACATCGTGGCAGACCCGGAAATTGCCGAGGCTGCGGGCGTTGCTGGAACACCGACGACGCAAATATTTTACAAGAAGGAGCGTCTCAAAGTTTTGAGTGGGGTCAAGATGAAATCTGAATACAGAGAAGTCATCGAATCCGCGATTGGCGCTCCAGCTCCTGCGACTGACGCCCCCGCGCCCGTCGCCCCCGAGCCAGTTGGAGCGTCTTCTGGAAAGAGATAGATTTAATTTTATTCCGTTTAGAAAATAGCACGGTGTCATTTACTTACCCCCTTTACAAATTTCCTCCCGCGCGCCTGGGTGTCTCTAAAGAAGAGTCTACAAAAGAAACGTTTGTGGGCACGCGTGATGAGCCCACACATCGAAGCTCTGCGAAATCGGTCGCATCGTGAATAGTAGTGCGAAATTTGGCTTTGGGACGAACTACGCGCAAAGTGCACGTGCCACTCGTCAACAATCTCCTAGTCGCTCGTAGTTTCCACGCGGTCGTCACCAAACTCAACGTTAGTGACGTCCGCCTTGTGAGTGCGTCAGCATGCCAGGGACGCCGACGAGGCGAACGGCGGCACGGGGGCGGTTAGTCCAAGAACTCAAAGCCGAACGTCAGAAGATTAAATTTTCTACCAAGCCGCTACGTACATCTTACCTGGTTGGTCGCGTGCTTTGGAGGGAAACCAAGAAGCTTGGTGAACGCGTGATTACTAGTCGCAAGCGTGTGTTGTATCCTTTATTACTTTCCTTATTGTTTTGTTTCTGGGTGAAAGATACTAGAGGTCCACACGCCGCATTCGTAGACGAATGTGAGCTTTGGATAGAGTGGGGACTATGGTGGCTCGCCCTAGGTGTTGCGAGCTCTGTAGGCTTTGGAAGCGGAATGCATACTGGTTTGTTGTTCTTGTTTCCGCACATTTTGAAAGTGTGTCAGACTGCTGAAAGATGTGGACACGCGGATTTTGATTCTAGAACAAACATATGGTTCAAGATGGCGGCCGATGAATTATTTGAGTGCACGGTGAAACCACGTGTGAGTGCGAGTTACTTCGACGTTTGGTTCAACGTTTTACCCGCTTGCATCGTATGGGGCTCGGGAACAGCATTTGGAGAAATACCGCCGTACTGGGTGTCATTTTTCGCCGCCAAGGCCGGTAGAGAGAACAAAGAGTTAATCGATATCACCCATGTTGACGCGAATGATATGGATGGCATACAGAGACGAATTCATGAATTCAAACTTTGGATGATTGACTTTATGAAGAAGTATGGATTTTTTGGGTTGCTTGCCATGGCGTCGTGGCCTAACGCAGCGTTTGATTTGTGTGGAGTATGCTGTGGAAGTTTTATGATGCCGTTTTGGGTGTTTATCACGGCCACGACGTTAGGTAAAGGATTCATCAAGTCACCTACCCAAGGTTTGGTTTTAAGTGCGCTGTTTTACAAGAACAGCAGGGAGAAAATCATCGCCTTCTTCAGTGGATGGCTTCCAACTTCGTGGGAAGTTGACAAGAAGATGAATGAATCTATTAATTCGATGTTAGAAAAAGTCATGTCTAGTAGGAGGACAAAGCAAGCGGCGACTTCGCTAATGTCACCATCAAAAGTATGGGGATATCTCGTCACATCTCTTGTCGTGTACTTTTTGCTGTCGTGCTTTGAGGCGATTGCGCGACTCGAGCAAGCTCGGCTCGACGTTCAACGAGTGAAAGACGAGTACCCTGGGCGCGAACACATGGATTAGAGTGTTCTTGTGTATACCATATTAGCTGCGTTATAATTTAAAATCCAATCTATAAAGTTTTACTAGTAACCTTTGACGGAGCGCCCACCGCCATTCTCATGTTGTCAAACGCGATGCATAACAGTGGTTTGCTTTGAAGAATATTCACTACCGAAGTCTCTTTACTGCTATTTGGTTCTACGCTAATTTTTATTGGAGAACTTAATCGCACGTTTGCGTGCATTTGTAACGAGTACTTCAACAAGTCTGGGAGCTTCTTGGTGCGCCCGCTAAAGCTTGGAAGCGACATTGAAATTCGCGGGCCTTTCAACGACGGTTCATTTGGCATTATTATCTCGCACAACTCTCTCTTTGATTCTATTATTTTCACCTTGGGATCGGCTTCTTTACGAGGTTTCCCACTCCACCAATTCACACCTCGTCTAGTCTTCCCTTGCATCGTCACCGCGTCGTCAAACTTGGCTACGCGAGACGGTAATCCACACGTCTTCACGCCGTGCTCGCGCGCCTCCTTACTATCGACGTACACACGACTCGCCCACGCGCATGACGTCGGGGGATTCCACACTAACCCACCCAAAATGACTACTTCGTCTAGTTTCCCACACGGTGACGAGTCGTATCGCGCCATGTACACTCCACCGAGCGTGTACCCGAACGCTTCAACCAGATGCAAATCTTTCGGCACGTGCGCTCGCGCGTCGCTCGCGCGTATCAAGTGCAGCTGATACAACGCCTTGCCCGTGAACACCCACGGTGGTGGTGACTCATACGAGTGTTTCGTCATCTCGCGTGATTGTTTCGCCCGTTATCGCACGCCTTCGTCCCCGTTAGTGACGCAGCGCTATCCACCCGATGGGATGGCGACGACCGAAACGACCGCGGACGGCGGCTAGGGTTGGAGAGATCCACCAATCACGACCCCATCGATCGACGCCCACTCCGATCCCTCGAGCACATGACATTCATATCGTTGAAATCCACGTACACTATGGGACCGACCTCGCCGGGACGACCACGCGCCCATGGCCCGTGGTGGCCAAGACAGACGACGCTGGCTGCGGCGACCAAAGGGCGTCGGAAATTCGGTGCGCGAATGAATGGGCGCGTGGGTTGGCGCGCACTGGACTCGGGGCACGGCACACGCATACACGCATACACTGTACGGCGCGTGCGCGTCACTGGACATATATATTTATTCGCACGCACGCACGCACCGCGCGCAGTGATGTCCACCGAAGAAGCCGCGCGCGAGGACGACGCGGGCGCCCAAGTGGTGCCAGCGCCGAACGATGCAATTCACCACGATGGGCAGCCTCGAATGATGCACGAAGCGGCGTTATGTGGGAAATTCTTTTCCATTCATGGGTGTGCATACGGGGATGATTGCCACTTCTCACACGTGTACTACCCTGGTATGTTACTTCCGCCTCCACCCGCACCGCTACCGTACGCGTACGCGATGGGTGGACCCCAGAGCGCGGGGAATGAAAAGATGAAGACTCGATTGTGTCGCAATTTCAATTCACCCGAGGGGTGTAGGTTTGGCGATCGGTGTGTTTTTGCGCATGGTGAGGAGGAATTACGGAGTGAAGAAACCAATATAGCTTTAGCAGAAACCACGATGGCGATGGGTAACATGGGAGGGTTCATGATGCCCCATTACGGTACGTCGGGACGCGCGCGTCGAGCCACCTCGAAAACAAACACGACACACATTTCTGATTTACCTTGCTACGGGACAACGACCACCGACACTAACATGTTTTGCGTTATTTTAACAGAACACTCGATATTGGTTCCAGTCCATCCCACGCACGTGGGCATCATCGTCGGCAAAGCTGGATCAAATTTGGCAAAGGTGAGCTCACTTTCGGGGGCAAAGGTTTCACTTTTGGGCGCCGAGCACGTCAATCCCGATGGTAACCGCCTGTTGCGAATTGCGGGGAGTCCTTTCGACGTGCAGCGTGCGCAACAGCTTATATATAGTCGTTTAAGTTCAATCACAATGCGAAGCAAGGTGGGTGGACACACTAGAGATCATCGCAACGGCAAAGAAGGTGGGCAGCCAAAGGCTTTCAAGACGAAAATGTGCGCAAGTTGGGAAGCCACAGGAACCTGTTCTTTCGGGGAAAACTGTCACTTCGCACACGGCAAAGAAGAAATACAATCGGTGAACCAGAGGAACACGAATGGTACATCTAACGCGAACCCAGAGGCGGAGGTAGACGAGCCGTAGTACTCGCGTTGTTTGTTTTGAGCGAGGCGGCGTTGTCATGCAGTCAACATTGAACATGACTGTAGATGAGCTCATCTTTTGCTTGTTTTCCTAGCTCGTATATATTTATTTATGTACGGTAACGAGTTGCAATAAATACCACACTACTAGTAGTCTCACGAATATAACGCTCATAGCGCGCACGCACCACGCCTGAGATACCACACTCACCGACTCGCGGGAGAGCCTGTCTGGTACCATGACAGACGCTACATTCTCGGAAAAGTTCAGCGTTCATAAAACACGTGTCAAGCATCCAAATTATCCTGAATGCGAGACGGACTTATGGTGGATCGTCAAATATACGTCCGACTGGGACCAGGAAAAGGCGGAGGAGTTGTTGATGTGTGGGGAGGATGAGGGCGTCACGTCGCCTTACGTGCGCGTATGGGACCTTCGAAAGCCAGGTATTAATAGTGGTGCACTCTCTATTGATCACACATGGACTCCTGTGAATCTTCGCGGAATGGGGTTAGGTGAAGAGGTTGTGCGTGCGGTTGAAACGTTCGCCAAACTCTACGTCAGTGGTGACTTTCACGTTGAAGCCACGTGTTCTTATGCGCAAAAAGTTCTTAGCAAGGTGGCAAAGTAGTACTACATAGATCCTAGTCCTAGAAAACATCTTCGTCATCTTCGTCATACTCAACCTCTTGAGGCGCCGCTATTGTTTCCTTTTCCCAGTCTTTCAATTTCCCACGGCCAAGCATGAAGTCGTCTTGCAAAAAGCTCGCTTTTGTCGCTCCACTGTCAGCCTCTGTTTTCTCATCTTTTTTAGTTTTCGCCTTGTCACCTCGGAGTTCTTCGAGAAACTTTGTTTTAGAAATAAGTGCATCTTTTCTACGCATTGTTTTAGCCTTTTCGGCATCACGTTGTGCCTTCCCAACGGCGTTAAATAACCGCACAACGCCCTTTGTCGCGGTGTGATGCAAACGTCGTTCAAGCGTGTCACTCTCGAGATCGCGTCCACGAGGTTGAGGTACGACATGACCACGAAATTTGAGCTCTACTTTTGCTCGTTTGATCCGACGTCTTTCCTTCTCTTCAGCTTTGGCTTCAGCTTCATCTTGTCGCTGTTTCTTTGACTTCGGCAACATTTCCGCCACCGCCGCTGCGCTCGACTCCTTGTCACCAACTAATGTTTGAAAAGCTCTTGACATTCCCATCACGTGACTTGAAACCGGACGAGCTAATGTCTCTTCATCGCTCTCTTCGTCGTCGTCGTCGTCGTCTTCGTCGTCGTCGTCGTCGTCGTCGTCGTCGTCGTCGTCTGCGTCCTCCACGCCGTCGTCATCCTCATCCATGACAAACTCGTCGTCATCAAACCCTTCGCTTTCGGAATCCTCCTCCTCCTCCTCCTCCTCCTCCTCGTCGTCTTCGCCATCATTGTTTTCGCCATCGTCCTCGTCACTTCCGTCGTCTTCCTCCCCCGACGTCGACACCGATGGGTCCTCGTCCTCGTCCTCGTCCTCGTCCTCGTCCTCGCGCCGTCTGGTTCTCATATCGCACTCTGGCGTGTTCGTTCGGTGTCACCCACAACCTCCGTCGTCGTCGTCCGATGTCGTCGTCCGATGTCGTCACTCGCGTCGTCGCGTCGCGTCGTACAGTGCCGTACCGTGTCGTCGTCGTCGCGCAGTGGCGATGGCGGCGGCACGCCTTGAAACGTTTTGGTGGGACATGGATACACACAATGACGGATTTCACTTTCTCGTGCATCGCATCGTTTTAAACGACTCTGTGCACCTCACACCGCTGCAGTTGACGACGAGACCACGCACGCGCGAGAGCGTGGGTTGACGATACGACACAGTCGGCGGACGAAACGCTCAGTGAAACATGTCTCGACACGCCCAGCAGCACAGCGTCGATGCCACCGAAGCGGCGTTTCGCGAGTGCTATGAACTCGTGGAAGAAATGACAAAGATTTACGCCAGCGACGAGGATGTGCTGCGAGTGAGACAGATTGAAAGCGCTCGAGAAGAAATACTACGAACGTGTCAGGCGAGAGAAGAACACATGGCCGGAGTGATAAAGGAAATGGCCCGACGAGTACAGATTGCTGAACGTAAAGCGGTTTTACCACCTGCGGCTATGGCGCAACGTGAACGGTTGTTGAAACTCGAAGCGGAAAAACGGGCGGCTGGGGAGTACCTCTCGACGATGGAACGAGAGGCACAACAACTTGAACGTGAACAAGAAGAGTTAGCGAAGCGAGCAGCAGAGCTAAAACTTCAGAAACAGCATCTTGATTCGGTCATAAACGAAGAAATTCCTTCGACAAAACGAGAAGTGAGTTTATACGCGCACATCTCAAACATCGCTTGGCACTATGAAATCGTCGATCGTATCTCTGGACACGTCAACGCCAAGGCGAGCCGAGATGTTCGAAAAATTGACATGCCAATCAGACCCGGGAACGAGTTCTACGTAGCGAATGAGCTTTGGGAAATGATGGATTAGCTTTAGTCCTTGTTTAGTCTTGTAGCACGCATATTTGCAAATCAGAAAACGACAAAAGAAACGATTGTCGTCCAAGCGCTCACTTCTGCACTTCGCTCGTAACCGCACATTCACTTTCATAACGCGACGGGCGTAAGTTTTGATTGTCACGTTACATGCGCTCTGGCTTCGAGTTGATGTGCTTGTGCAACACTGGACTACAGGGACAAAAGCGCGCCCCGCACAGGGTGACGCTCGCGGCGCGCGGGTACCGGTGCACATGTCAGGACTCGCACGGGAACCAGACCTAGAACGTTGTCTTTATGACGCTTACGTACACACGGAGAGTGTCGTCACGGAGGCTCATAACGACGTCGAAGTGGACAAAGATGCCTCGCCAGCAACGACCAGGAGTTGGTCTACCTTGCAGACGCTAGCTCAGACTTTCACTCGGCGAAAGGAAATCGATAATGGAGAACGGAAAATGATGAGAGCTACAGCTCTCGCATCGACGTCGAATGGTGACACGTTAAGCGTTGTCGCTGGAAGGAGCGTTCAAACTTTCCGCGCAGATGATGACTGGCACGTTCCGAAAGGAGGTGTTCACAGAGCGCAAGTTCAGTCTATCTCTTGGGCTTCCGATGGTCTAGCGTTCGTGATTGTTCAACCGGCAAAGTTAAGTGTGGCCACACGCGTAGGAGAAATTGTATACGAGCGCGATGTGTCAGCTGCACCAATTGCCTTTGCGGCGCTGGCGTTGCTCAACGAAGAAGCGTATGACTTAATAAGCGTCAACCTTGTGGGAACACCGGCGTTGATTACTCAACGCGTCGAACTCGTTCATGGTGCTGCGGTAGGTAAAACTATATCTAGAATGTTTGGTGAGGGTTTGAAAAAGATCGACTGCGCAAGTTGGTTGGAAAAAGATCGTACGCTCGTCGTTATTAGTCGTCAAAAATCTCTGCCGTCAACAGTAGTGACGACATGGAAGTATTTTGACGGTTCAGACAAAAGCGATGCCGCTCTGATGCATTTGAAGACTATAGATTTCGGCATTGACTTGACCCCAAGGCGAAGTGTCTTTGAAACTCCGCGTGTATTATTATCGCTGTCAGTTTTTCATGAAGGCAGCGAGTGTTTGAATTTAGCCATAATATCTGAAACGGGCGCATTGAGCGTAGTTCAAATTTCAAAGAACGGCGAGTATGCCACGAAACTCAATTTTTATCGCAACGTGTGCGCCGCTGCATGGTGGTCATCCGAAGCTATTGCTATTGCACTACGTAACGGTGAAGTGATAGTCGAGAACGTATCCACCGGACGGCGCATACTTGGAGACGCACCCGAATGCTTTGAGACGGTTGCCGGCATGATTTCCGTTCCACGGAACGTCGACGGCACTCGGCGTGCTAGAATTTTATTGATGGAACGTCCTAAAACTGGTGGTTGGAGACTTATTTCACTCAACGAGCGTACTCCACTTGAACTAGTACACGCCCACATGGATCTTGAAGAGTGGGGCTCAGCCTTGATGTTAGCACGTCAGCATGGTTTAGACACGGATCAAATCTACAAAGCAAGGTGGTCTAGTTCGCCGGCATCGATCGAAGGTATGTCTGATTGGTTGTCGCGCATAAGCGACAGACCGTGGGTAGTAGTGCAGTGTCTAATCGCGTGTGCGACGTCATATGAAACGCAGCGTCACATTTTGGTTTATGGTTTGAAAGAAACTGACACGCAAGCGAAAAAAATACAAAACTCTATAAACAACGAGCCGGAGTGGAGTTGGTGGGTGAAGTTGCGTTTGGTGTTGCTTGGTGCGTTGGATCGAGCAGATACGGTCCACGAGATTTGCAATGGTGGATTTTCTCCAAATATGTACCAAACTTTGCGGCAATCGACAATCTTGGATGCGGCCATGAATGCAGCGTACTCCAGTGACTTGTTTTCGCTGAAGATAATTTTCAAGCGCCACGCGAGTTGTTTGATGCTGCGAATATTTGATGTACTTGACGCGCTGCCAGAAACATGCTCCGTTTCGTCCTACGAAACTCTCTTGCCTTGGTCTAACAATTATGTCTCGGATCAAGATTTTCATTCCTCAAAACTTAGAGCACACGATTGGGCGGAGTCGGAATACTACCTGCATCATATTGATTCAGCGCAAGCTCATGATCACGAGGAGTTAAATCGTAGGGCTGATGTGTGCCAAGCAGTGACTGACGTTTTGCAAAGAGAGAACGTTTCACAACGCTGGCTGCAAGAAGCCACGGAGGAGTTATGTCTGATTAGGCAACGAACTCACGGATCACAAATGCCATCATCCAGAGATATGGAGACGTGGGTCATACGAAGAGCTTGTGAGATGGACACTGCATTAGGTCAAATCACAAGCGCTCGTCAAATTTTACAATCAGCGGCAACAGGGCTGCAGTCGCAAACATTGATAGACTATGCTTTCGCAGCATCGATTTTGGAAGCTGCTGTGATGACTGTTTTTGTTGAAGATGACGTGGTTGTTGAAAGCTCTCTAAAGGAATTCTTGGCAGGTAATACTTTTGAAAGGCTGAATGTACTTTTCGCATTGCTGAGCGAGAAAAACGTGACGAGTATCATGTCAGGAGCAGTTCGCGATTTTATAGATCACGTAAGTCACAATTCTGATGAGAGAGTATGTGAGATATTACAGAGGTGGATTTTGAGTGCTTCTGAAAATGCACAATATTCTTCGATGTCACACGTTGTGCGTTGGTTTTCATCTTCAAAGGAGTCCATAGATGTTGTTGGTGGCGCTGAGGCTCTTGCGGCCGTCGTTGCCGAAGCTTCGCTCTGTCAGCGCGATATTGACAACAGTTCTTTGACTGCATTAGTTGATATGCTAAATGATTTGCCAGAGTCTGTTTCAGGCGTTCCGGTAGCAAAAACAGCACTATTTCGACTTCGTGCATGTCACTTGTTACGGCTGCGTGGACTAAATATATCACTTGAGGCTATTATCAGCGCTGAAAGAAGCGAATCGCAAGCTTTGGATATAATCAGGACCTTCATCAGTAGTTTCGTTGAGAATTCTGAAGGTGAAACTACGACAAACTGGTCAATACTATGGAAAGAGCTCTTGTCGTTGCAAAGTGGGGTGTTTCATCGCTGTCTCACACACGATAAAATTCTCAGCCTACTAGTACGCTCACAACTAGAGCATGAAGATTGGCCACACGCTAAAGCACATATTCCAGCAAGCGGTACCGCAGGCACAGTAGGTGCTCTCGTAGGTGGTTTAAAAGAGCTTAGTGGCTCAGTTTCATCGATTCTTCCAGTGTCTGCAGCCGAGGACGTCATTTGCGCCGTCAGTGCTCAATTTATGCAGCAAGCACGTGATATCGAAGATAAATATGCTTTGGATGCGGAAAAGTGCCTAAAACTAATGCCTCTGAACGCCACCGTCTCATTAAAACTAGAATTCGTCAGTGCTTTACGTTCTCTTGCACTGTTTGGTGTCCGTCGACCACCAAAAGACGTCAGTGGCGAAGTTGCGCTGCAAATGGTACTTGAAAGCTTGGTACAGTTTCCCGAGTCATATCGGTCACCCGACGAACTGCAGTCAATCGCACTGCGGCTCGGTGTGACAGATACTGATAATCAACATGCGATCCTGCTCGCGACTGGTCTCAAGGCTTTTGAACTTAGTGATTTGAGAGCATCCGTCGCTACAGCTGTTCGACTGGTGAGACGCAACTACGCGCCATCATGGGAGTTATGTGCTAAAGTTGCACGTGCTTTACCGTTAGATGATGAGTCTATCATTAAGAAAGGAACGTTGCTAGCGTTTGCAGTTGCGCACGCCAACAAAGACGTTCTTCCTAGTCTACTGAGTGATTGGCAAAGTACGCAAGCGTGGGAAATGTTCAAGAAGTTTGAAAAATGCACCGCGGACCCTGACACGCAATCATTTAAGCCAAATATCGAAGGAATTTTGGTCAAAATAGCAGATATTACAACGATGCAGGCAAATATGCGCCCAATTGTGAACTTGTTTACACACAAACCATGTCTGGGTAATGCTCTTGATATTATTTTCAAAACGAAAGATGAGAAGGCAAAGGAAGCGGCTGGCGCGATGGCTTATGCTCTTGGCATTCATGGCGTGCATTCGTCAGATCAAATTTTATCGATAATTGCGACTCAGACAATCTTAGAAGTTGTGAAGTCCTTATCGATTGAGGAGCTGGGAGTGGATACGCCGCCATCATCAACGTGGCCGTCAATTGCCATCTTGCTCATCATGCGAGATGCGCGCGCTGTCTCAGACGTTATTGATAATATAGCAAGTGGAATTCAGGAGCGTCTAGTGTTACAAACAGTTTTGAATCTAGGAGCTTGCGTGCACGCGTTGCGCGCACTTCGTTCGGTCGATTCGCACCTACAGCTCCCGATTCAGACCTCGCTTTTACTGGCGCAGGTGTCGGAAGTTAAAAATAGAGAAAATTTCGACGAAGACGCTGATGTATGCTTTGCAAAGCAATTCAATTCCAGTCTCAGCTCGGTTGTTGACGCTGAGTGGCTCGCTAAAGCCATTCCGGAGATTGATGCCGGTGCGTTCACGTCGAATACTGCAGACTATCGCAAACGTGCAATCTTAGCTCTCGCGGCTGGAAGCTCACGTCTGGTCAGAGTTGGTGAATCGCTCAAGCATGCTCTTCGACTTGCGCATGCGTATGAAGTAGACGAGTACGACGTTTACGCGGCCCACAGCGCTGTTTTAGCTTCCGACAACAAGCACGACGTAGTGCAGGCTGCACAAACTTTGAAGGAAGTCCTTCCCAAATTTCGTGGAAAAAGTTTGGATATAATTTACATGTCAACGTGGAAAAGTTTGCCGAGTCACGGACATCAGGGATATGAATCGATGCGGGCGTACTTCGACGTGCTGCATGCGTGCAAGAGTATCAACATGAAAGACCATAGTGATTTATTGGTAGCGATGGAATTGATTGCAGTTGCGTGTCCGGAAATCGACTTGAAACTTTTCGTTGATGCGCGTGGCCGTGCATCAAAGACAAATACCGCTGACGTTTTGGATGCCATCAAGCGAGATGTGTGTGCTGAAAGTAATCGAACAAATTCTTACCCAAAACTTATGCTGGCAAATCTTGTCAAGGCAATCAATACTTTACCTGACACAAATGCAGCACTCAATTCACAAAACGTACATTTTTCCGCAGTTTGTTCTATTTTGTCGCCACCGGCTGGAGAGTGTCGTTTAAGTTCTGCACAAAGGTGGGCACGAGTTGTTGATAGTGGCGCATTGGATAAAATTGGAGAAGATCATGCGATGGAAATGGCTCATTGTCTAAGTGTGTGCGCGCCGACTGATCAACGTTCGAAGGAATTGAACAAATTTGCATCCGAAATTTCTACATCGTTGCAACTCAAGGCGCTGGATTATGTGCTTGGTAAGCTCGATACCTCAAAGTTAACGGCAATTCCAGATGTATTAGACGTGCGCAACCGTCTCAGTTTCGTTAACACTGTAGCCATGAAAATGCCAGAGCTTGACGCTCATTTACTTCAAATCTTGACGAGCGATTCTAGGGAGAATCAGACATTATCAGTTATTATTGAGAGATGGATAAGTCGAGGCGCGACATTCAGTCAAATTTCAACTCTCGTATCTATTGCTGGACAAGGAGAACTACAGTGCATGAAAGTAGATATTGATGTTACCGATGTTATCATGCAGACTCTAGACAAAGCTCTGGTGCGCTCATCAAATCAGCTTGGTAAAGTCTTTGATATCGTGGAAAAGACTCTTTGGGGAGAAAATGATCTCGACGCTCTTGCTACGGCACGCACGCGTGCATTTGCCAAGCTCAAAGAACACGTCGCGTCGAACGATGGTTCTTCGATTTCAGACGCTTGTGCAAGTATTCTTGAATTGATGTCAAATATCATGTCTGGTGATAAGATTTGGCCAGGATGGGCATCCTCAAATCACGGTGACGGCGTTGTTCACATCGTCAGCATGCGCACAGCGGCGTTGCTGGCTCCGTTTGTCGGATGTCCGATCCCTTGTGAGGAGGATGTGCGCGATGATGCCGCGATGTGCGAATTCTTTCGAAATTCTATACTCGCTCAGGATTGCATACCTTTTGACGTGCTTTCTCAGCTGTTGACCATGTGGGCTGGTTATACTCAATCAAAGCTTGCGCTGAAACCCTGCTGGCTGGCCGCCGTAGAACGCGCATTGTTGAGCGGTACCAACAATGACGCATTGAATATCTTGAGTTTCTTGGCGGAGCAGATTCTCTGCACCTCATCTTCAGGATTGTTTTCAATGGCAGATGTGGCTCAAATTCTAGAAACCGCACAGAAAACGTCGGGAATGGACACTGCTTTGGTCGAAAAGTTGAGGCTTTTAATAGATGCGCAAGGCATTGATCCTACCGCTTGCGAGCTGAAAGAAATTTTAGATTTGGATATGATTATGTTGGCCATATATAGAAATCGAATCGCTTCGATTGTGATGATTGATTCGGTCATTTGTGATCAAGTTGTGTCATTAGTATTGACACACCGTAGAGGTCGCGACGTTTTGATGCCACATATTTTGGCAGCCGTCACGAGGGAAAGAATGTTCAATTTGGCGTGCAACCTTGCGCTACGCCTTACTACGTCTACTCTTGATTTGTTCAGAAATGATATCGAAGGAAGGATTTTCATATTACGCAAGCAGCTTTACGCCAGGGTGCGGAAAGGAAACGTCGATATACCTCAAGCAACGAAGGTGGAACAAACAACACGCCTGCATGATCTACTTTTGAGTGAGCTGACTTCCACACTGCACACGGCGTGCGCAGCAGCATCAGGAGCGCTTGAAATTGCACTAGTATCATAGTGTGCGCGCTTAGACCTAGGCTCCCTAGGTGATGTTCGAACCATCCACGCGAACTTACCTCGACAGGTGGAGGAGATCAAAACATCACACCATTGACTTCTGCCTGTGCTGATGTGAACGACCACCACGCGTGAAACTTTGGAGCTCTTGTTCATGTTACCTCATATAAGTGTATTGTAGTTCGACATGTACAGTACTTTTATTTATCACAAAACTAAAAGGCTTTCACACGTACATGCGGTTCGTACCGTTCAACGACAACTCAACAAAACAACAAGAACAACAACAAACAACAATAGCATCAAAGACAACTCGTATTCCAGCAACAATAGATTCATAACCAAAAAGTTCGAACACGTTTTCCATGCGCGCTACTGTTTCCAGCAGCGAAAATCGCTCGACATACATATATTATCATAATCAAAATTGGACGCGCTGAGCAGCCCT
>JACLAB010012898.1_pt1 | contig 51289 bp, 36 predicted proteins | sample 8027921 | NCBI WGS metagenome assembly JACLAB01 (sample SAMN15725117, study PRJNA655200) | protist metagenome | isolation source: fluorescence activated cell sorting (FACS) single amplified genomes of... | place: USA: West Boothbay Harbor, Gulf of Maine | collected 2000-07-19 | reverse complement strand
GGTAATTGTCTTGAAAACAATTAGACATTCCAAACTCAATGTTGAATACAGGGGCATTTCTTCTGGCTTCTGGAGAACAGGTGTGATCATCATAAAAAAGAACTTTTGCGCAGAACTCACCCATTGTTTTTTCTTTCTAGGGGAAACGCTATAGCTTGCCAAATAGTCGAATAATGATTCACCAGCCACTTGGCGGCGCGCAAGGGCAAGCTGCTGATATCGAAATTCAAGCCAATGAAATCATGGTAAGTCTGTGCATGTGATTCACTCATGAAAGAATCGATAAAGAATATCGCACAGCACCACAAGTCTACGTTGAATGGCTATCTTGCAGAATTTACCAAGAAACCGTTACAGCAGGTTCGTCAAATTTCGAGCAAATTACCAAGTACGAGTTCATCGAAAGTCGCAGGTCATGGAAGATACAGATCGAGATTTTTTCATGTCAGCGCAAGAGGCCGTTGAGTATGGTCTTATTGATGCAGTTATCGAACACCCGACACATTTGGCGGTCAATAGCTCAGGGATTCCCATGTTTGCAAGCGAATTTTAATGCACCATGCAGATAACATGCATTGGTCAAGCATGAGCGACAAACGTGCGCATCTATGCGCATCTATCATGCGCAGCCTACGATAGCGCAGTCGTTGTATTAACACGAATTCAGACGCTTTCTTCACTTTCCGATCACATCTTGAGATACAAATAAACGAAATGCAGCTTAAAGAGTGAGTGAAGAGCATGCATTTAAGCTTAAACTTGAAATTAGTGTTGCGAGGGAAAACAAACGTTACTTAGTATTACAACTGAGTAAGTAAACAGTTTTCTATCAGAGATCCTGCGCTTTGACTTGACTTTAAATCAACTTAATTTTCGTCAACGCCAGATACTGAGGAGACATTCAAAGTTAGGCGCACTCGATCAACAAAAATGATATAAATCGTACCGTTCCAACCGCGAAGGTGAGGGAAGTGGTCAAGAAGCCAAAATAAAGAAGCGGAGTAGGAACGTCAGCAAGTTGAACAACCTTGGAAGAAAATGAAAATGAAATCGTACAAATGAGATGGATTCGAAAGAGATACCTGCACTTCCATAGAACGGATTGCCTCTTGTGCGTGAGCTTCGGTAGCGATGGTCGCGCAGCCTATAAAATACAGATCAGTTTGGCTTCTCGATGATCCGTACAGAAGTTATCTCGTGAGGCGGAAAGCGCTTTGCAAGTTCCATCTCAGACGTGAAGATGGAATGCAGCTTGTAAATTTTTATTGCTCATACGGACTTACCAATCGCGATTGTCGTTGGGAGCGCGACCTTTTTGCTACGTTGAGCGTGCACAGAAGTAGGTTTCGCTCCAGACGCACGCGTTGCTTTGATCTTTAACGCGGGCCTGGCGTTGATGTTAACGGCGTTCGCGACCATGTTGAGTGGAAAGCACAAAAAAAATTCCTATGAAGCGCGCAGATGTAACGCACGATTGCGAAGCACGGTACTCGACACCTTGCGATAAACCGCGCTATCCATTCACCGCGTTTTCAACTTCTATCCTCTTTCAATAGAAAATCACGAATACGTATTAAATACAAATTGACACATATCTCTATATAATATGAAAACTTACTCTTTTAATTTTGCATGAACGATTCGGTACCCCTTGTTTTTAATCGATGCAAGATGTTCTCTAAGTATGTTATATCTTAGGTGTGTTTTGAAAAATAATTAATAATATAAACGAGCGTTGTTTACGAAGCGTGAAATGGCGAAGTAAAACACAAGCCCTCGCGCCGTCCCGCCGTCCCGCCGTCGCGCCGTCATAGATCACAGCGACGTTGAACGAACTGTTGAACGTGAAAAAGTTATCAGGAAATCCCAATGGTACGACACTTTACTCGAAGAGCTCGCACATTTGTCTCGCGGTGTGCTTCTGACGTGCTGTGCGAGCACTGGATGTATTAACGTTTTTGTGTTTTCCTCCAACGCAGGATGAAATTAAACTGTAAGTTATGGTTCGCGCGTCGGTCTGAGAAATGCAGATCCAAGTTGCGAAATGTCGAAAGGATTTTGCGTTTCACCCCTGCGAGTACTGCCCATTGTTTGATTCTACGAAACTGACGCGCCTACACAGGGCAATCGTAATGAAGGTTATCGGCCGCACGGGTTCGCGGGGCCAGGTATGAAGACTTTAACGACGACGAAAACGACACGTTCCTGATTTGATCGATGTGCTTTAAATGCCACATGATATCTACTCTGATCCCGATCGCTTATCATTTACTGACGCCGTCTTGCACAGGTAACTCAAGTTAGGGTCAAGTTTCTTGATGACCAAAACCGCCAGATCATGCGGAACGTCAAAGGCCCTGTTCGCGAAGGTGAGATTTTGCCGTAGTTGAGTAATATGTTTTTACAACGGATCATAGGTGACATTTTGACCTTAATGGAATCGGAACGCGAAGCTCGAAGACTTAGATAGTCCCCTAGACACATTCTACGTGTAATAGGAAAACTCAAAACTCGATCACTGATATTGATTTTTTACATCTGCTGGTAGACTCCGAACTATCAATTATTTGAGCGCTACTCAAAGTGGCCGTACAGTTTTTCAACAGCATTTCTTCGAGCTCTCAATCGGTGGATTGGCGAGTTCTATAAAACCACGGGGGGGCTCTTGAGTGGTTCCAACAGCTGGCTTCTCCTGTGGCTTGTTTTCATGAAAAAAGGATAGTGACATAAAGAAACGCGAAAATTACCTTGCACATAACTGAGTAAGTAGACGTCAACAAATTAGTAAAGGCTTCTTCCACATTTGATGCGTCGAAAGCCGATGTTTCAGTGACAGCCAAAGCTGGTTTGAAGAGTTTAGGTGAGTCGAAAGGCACAGAAAAGAGTTAAAATTCGAACCTTCGGCACTCGCTAGTTGCTTGGCTTGCTCAATCGAAACAGCTCGAAGATGTTCTAAGTCACTCTTGTTTCCAGCGAGTAAAACAACGATGTTGGAATCGGCGTGGTCTCTAAGTTCACGGAGCCACTTACTTGCCGCAGTAAACGATTCTACATATTAGTCAGGAATAATCAACAGCGTTATCTGCAACAAAAGCCATATACTTACCCAAATTCGTTATGTCGTATACCAATAGAGCACCCACGGCTCCTCGATAGTAAGCACTAGTGATTGCTCGATATCGTTCCTGCCCAGCTGTATCCCAAATTTGTGCCTTTACCGTTTTCCCGTCTATCTATTCAAAGCATTAGCCAATGACTCCCCTTGTTCTGGAAACTAGCGCACCTGTACACTACGTGTCGCAAATTCGACGCCAATAGTCGACTTCGATTCCAAACAGAACTCATTTCGAGTGAAACGTGAAAGTAGATTGGACTTCCCCACGCCTGAATCGCCGATTAAAACAATCTTGAAAAGATAGTCGTAGCTATATGAAATATGTTAGTGCTGAAATAGAAGCGAGTACACATTCTTTGTTCTTACTCGTCTGAATCTTTGCTCTGTGACATGTTCTTTCTCTGCACGCGTCCCCGTATCAACGCAACGCCGAACGAACGTCGGTTTGCTTTCGGCCCAGACACCAAGTAAGTCTCAACACTGAACCAGTAAAAAACGGTAATTTTGTTTGTTTTTGTTAGGGCTTACGTTTGCACTACAGCTGATATCTATTCATGTGTAACAAGTTTTTAGCTGCGAGGCCCCAATCTCGCACGAGCAAACGACGCAGATGGAATGAGATATTTTTTATAGGGCTTATACTATATCGCATTTTAGTGGATACAAAATCCACCTTACTAGTTGATCTTATAATTTCAGCCGCTAATACTCTTTATGGAGGCCATCTCGCGGCCGGAAATATATTTCTAAGGATTTTCACATATCAGACGTAATTACACGATATTACGAGATGTTGTTTATATATTTCCGGCCGCGAGCAGATATCTAAAAAGACAAGACGAATTTTCTCATACCTAGACATACGAGACGAGTCAAGTTGTGTTCGCCGCCGGAACTTGGTAAGTGCATCAACATACGCCGTAAGTAGTTACACATTAATATTCTATCCATTTGCGCGCTCTGAGCAGAGATTGATGGACGACACGTACCTTGTGTCGGTGACTTCAGAAATTGCGTCCAGCATACGAGAGAACGTGCGAGCTTTGAGCGTAGAAATTGAAGGCACAGATGGAGATGGTAAGATTGATACAGCTCTTTACCTTTATACGACGCAACTATGAGCCTCAGGATTCAAACTAATCGTGGATAAACACATGCATAGATGTGAAGTGCCAACAAACTGCACGGTTGAGCTGTGGAAAAGTTTGGATGGAGTTCACTCTTTGAAAAGTAATGACATGCAGAGGGCCCTGATAAGTGAAGCTGAATCTCAGAGGCTGAATTTGGACAGATCTCAACACTGGTTCGTGCTGTACTGAGGTCTTGATTAGCGTGTACACAACTTATTGTTTCACGCAGTGAACTTGCAGACCCAAGCTCAGGATTACAGTCACTGAATGTCGAGGTGAAAGTTCCAACTATCTAATTACCACAGGCAGTTGACGATATTTTGCAGCTGGACATTTCCCGTTTGACTAGTAGTCATGCAGCTTCAAAAGCTACTACGTTTGTTGAATACATAGCTACTGTTGAACAAGGTGAAGGTTAGTATCGTTGAGTTCAAAAAATTTAGTCAACATGCGATCATGGCTTACTTGCCATCGCGTGCAATATAAGCAAGACAAAACATGCAGCGCACACTTCCTGTCGGCGGCGGCTTCAAATGAACAGCACGAGTAGCGTACGCCTTATGTACAACCTTGTAAGTTTACCAATTTACCAATGAGATCTGCATATGAATCAACTATTTCTCCAAGAGAGTCCTGCAAGAGAGTGTATGAAGAGCCACTTGGATGCATAGCCACTATATCGGGTAATTGGATCAATTATCCAAAAGTCCGTCGTGAGTGACCACCCTCTCGTTGTGAAAAAATTCAAGCGTTCCAAGTTACTTGGTCAGTAGCAATTTTGTTCATTAACTCGTATATGTACTGTATTCATATTTTGATAGCACAAGAGCTCTAGATTTGAAAAATAGCGTCATGAAACGCAGCCACACAACTAGAATTGAATAGATGAGTAGAAAGTGCGTGAAGTTAGTGCATGGAAGTGTCGGTGAGGTCGCAAAAAAGCAAAAAGCATCTTGTGATTTATATATACTGGTATAAAATAATATATATTATAGCCATCTACAGCTATATGCAATGCAGTGTGCGTGATTTCAAATAAAGACTGGAAAACGCGTTGGGACGTCTTCACAAGGGACTGTCGCTTCACGCTGTGAGAACGAGAGTATCATCGTTGCTAGCGCAACGTAGTAACGATAACGAGAAGAACAAAAACAGGCGCTCTATAGATCAGCCGAATTTCATCGGTCGATAACTTAGGTTAGTCGCCTTCGGAAATAAAGCATGGTTGCCAAGGAACGTATTTGCTATTATTATGACGAAGCTGTTGGTAGAAACTACTACGGGCCCAATCATCCTATGAAGCCACACAGGCTCTGTATGACGCACAATTTGATTCTCTCCTATGATCTCCATGAACACCTTCAAATTTACAGACCACGCGTTAGTACCAGTGAAGAATTCACACAGTTTCACAGTGAAGACTACGTGTCATTTCTTGCGAAAATTACCCCTGATAAGCAACAGCAATACGCAGAACAAATGCGTAGGTTCAATCTTGGTGAGGATTGTCCGATTTTTGATCATCTATTTGATTTTTGTAAGCGTTATACCGGCGGTTCACTCGATGGGGCAACTAGGTTGAATCAAGGGCTATCAGATATTGCTATCAATTGGTCGGGCGGTTTGCATCATGCGAAGAAATCGGAAGCCTCGGGTTTCTGCTACATTAACGATCTCGTCCTAGCAATACTTGAGTTACTTAAGTCTCATGCAAGGGTCTTATACATAGATATTGATATTCATCACGGCGATGGCGTTGAAGAGGCTTTTTTCATGACAGATCGTGTGCTGACGGCTAGTTTCCACAAGTACGGTGATATGTTCTTTCCAGGCACGGGAAGTTTGAGTGATATTGGTGTCAACTCGGGAAAATATTACAGTGTCAATGTACCCCTAAACGATGGCATCAACGATGAAAGCTTTGTGGACTTGTTTAAATTTGTGATGCGGGAAATCATGGAAGTCTTTCAGCCAGGTGCCATCGTCCTTCAATGTGGTGCAGACTCGCTAGCAGGAGATAGAATTGGCTGTTTCAATCTGTCTCTGAAGGGGCATGCAGAGTGCGTTTCTTTCATGAAAAGTTTTAATAAGCCTATATTGATAACAGGTGGTGGAGGATACACAAAGACAAATGTGTCTCGTTGTTGGACATATGAAACCGCCACACTTCTAGGAAGGGAATTATCTGAAGATATTCCTCCTCACGAACACTATTACGAATATTATGCAGATGGAGGATATAAACTAACAGCTTATGCACCCATGTGGATTGAAAATCTCAATAGTGAAGCGTATTTGTCTCGAGTAAAACAGCAAGTTCGAGAAAATTTGAAGTCACTCACTAGCGCTCCAAGCGTTGAGTTTGCAGAGGCGCCACCAGTTGCACTGCTTCCTGAGTTGGACGATAACGATTTGAATCCTGATGAAAGATATGGTGGGAGCAGAGGCTTAGATGCTCTTGTCTCGCACACCTGTGAATTTTACGATAAAGATTGAAGAGACCGCGTCGTATACATTACTGGCATGACATGTGCAGACATCGAAGCTGATGCGATCTAAGAGAGTAAGAATCAAAAACCTTGTCTTTCCTTATCTGTTGAGTTGTGATTGGTCACAGTCGCTTCTGGGGAGACATGGCATGAGGGGTTGTTTGTCGTGCGTTTGTGGGTGCGTCAGAAGTGCGCACCGCACCCGATGCGCATAACACGCTGAAACATATGTGCGATGACGTATTCAGTTTGTTTGAAGACTTAGACGGTTTTGGAGCCCGTGTATATGTTGCTCAGACGTGCAGAGAAACAGACAAAGCATGCGAAACAATGTTCATCGAATTTGTGTTAAGAGCACACTCGTTGTCGCAGCAGTAGGCCTATCCCGACTCCCGCACCACACCTTTTTTTTGTTCGACGGGTATGCATATCTTTCGTAAACGATCGCACCAGTGAGCCCATCAAGGATATCGTACCGTGAGGTAGCCATTTGAAAGCTGACGCCGCGCGCCGAAGGTTCTGCGTGTAGTGTGTACAATTTCTTGGCACATGTACCAGGCAATATTGGAATATGTAACAGTCTATGGGGCCATATTCTTTGATTACGCGCGTTACGTGCGCTAGGCCCGACGCGAAACTTCCAGCTCTCAAACTGTTCTCATGCAGCCGTGTAAACGCTATGTCCAAACCATGAGACTCAAATCCCGTCGTCCTATGACGTGCAGCACGTGTGACGTTCATGAGTATGCAACGCAACAGCTCGAATTGAGCTTTGCTCACGATGTATCTTCATTAAATTTCGCTACGAACGCAAAAGGTCACCGACGAGTTCGGAAAGTGCGATACAAAACAGTGCTCTCATCGTCACTCAAACTCGCCAACGGTTACCTTTCAGGAACAAACATTGATCGCGTGCGCGTGTACCCTGATAAACGTAAAAGTTGACCATCTACACGCCACCACTCGCGCTCCGAATTCCTGCCGTAGCGGCGCCGCGTCGAGTAGTCCGCGCGCACGGCATCGGTTGCGCCACCACCTTCAGGCCGGTGACTGAGCTTCATATAATTTTGAAATTATATTATTTCAAAATCATATGAAATACGTCACTTTTTGTCAACGCGATTTTTAATGAAGTTGCAAAATAAAAACTATAGTGCTCGCACGAATTTTGTTCTCAAGCTCGCTTAAGCTTCTCGACAAACCGACTCTTAAGTTGTCGCCGACACGCGGTGTCGTCGAGAGGTTTTTGCGTTGCAGAGTCAAGATTCATGTCAGATGGCTGGCGATGCTTCAAAGAAAATGGAAAGCGCAGGCTACGCATCGAGTGATATGGGTTCATTATCACTAGGCTTCTTGGCGATTCAAGAGGCGACTCGTGAAAAGTTTTTACTGGCCGCGGGGGTCCGCTTAAGTGAAGAGCGACTCACCACCAAGCCGCTGCCGCGATTCCCCGAACCACCGACGAGAAAAGCTCATTGGGACCATGTGCTGGAAGAAATGTCGTGGCTCGCTAAAGACTTTGAACGCGAGAGAAAATGGAGGTACGTTAAACACTTTGTTGAAGAGATTTCCTCTCAGTAGTTTCTATGACAGGTACAATGCTGGGCGCAGATATTCAACTGCCGCCGCTCGTCGGGCTATTTGTAGTGCACAGGAACGCTCCGAAAAGTCAGAACGCAGTCAGCAGCTATCTCGGAAGCTTGCTGCTCGAGTTGCACGAGAGGTGGTGACGTTTTGGAACAAAATAAATAAGGTTCGGCTTCTTATTCTGTCTAGTCTTTACCTAAGAATGTTCTACAGGTTATACAATTTAAAGATAAGTCATCTGTTGAGTTCAAACAGCAAGTCGAATTGGAACGACAGCTAGGTGAGTTTGCTTGCATACTCTGCACAAAAACATTTTTTAGCGCATGACTGTAGATTCTCTTGTGTGTAAAACTGAACATTTCGCGAGTGCATTGTCTACGATGTTGACTGACAAGAAGAATGATCTAAACTCTGGTGGTTTCCGGAACTTAACGGACGAGGCTCGAGAGGCTGTTGGTGCTGAAGAGGAGAAAAAATCAAGAGCTCAAGATTTGCTAAAAAATGCCTGTGATAGCACACTTTCTGAGCTTGTTGAATCGCCTGGAGCAGTTCCCAGTGCGATGAACGAAGACGCTTTTCTAGACTTAGAAGTATCTCTTCATGGATCGATTAATGAATATAAACCGAGTGGTGAAGAGGACTGGGATGACACTGAAACATTTGACGAACAAATGCGTCTAGAAGGAAGTTTGGAAAGGGTTGATCCTTCCGTGGAACTGCAAGAGTTACAAGACGAAGCAATGATTCCGATTGAGGAACTTCTCAAGCATTATAGGTTGCGAGAAAACGAAGGCGTGGCTGTATCACATGGCGACCGATTAAGCTCAGATGTGGCAAAGAATCCTCCGAATCAAGTTCGGTCGAATTTGCGGTTCACGACACCGTTCCTCCTCAAACATGAACTACGAGATTATCAACAAGTTGGCTTGGAATGGTTGGCAAGTTGTCACACGACTGGAGTAAATGTGATGCTGGCTGACGAGATGGGGCTAGGAAAAACTATCCAAACTATCAGTATGTTAGCACATTTAGCTTGTCAGCATGGCATATGGGGACCTCATCTAATAGTCGTTCCAACGTCGGTAATGGTGAATTGGGAAGTTGAGTTCAAGAAGTGGTGCCCAGCTTTGAAGATATTGACCTACTTTGGATCTCAAAAAGAGAGAAAACTCAAGCGCACAGGTTGGAGTAAGCCACATAGCTTTCATGTCTGCATCACAACATACCGTTTAGCGGTTCAGGATCAGTCCATATTTCGAAGAAAACGATGGCACTATCTCATTCTTGACGAAGCCCACATGATAAAAAACTGGAAATCTCAAAGATGGCAAACTCTGTTGTCGTTTGAAAGTACTCATAGACTGCTGATCACGGGAACACCACTTCAGAATGACATTATGGAGTTGTGGGCGCTGTTGCATTTTTTGATGCCCACTTTATTTCAATCCCACTCTGAGTTTAAGAGTTGGTTTTCAAGCTCTCTGATAGGTATGTCAGAAGGCCGTTTAGCTGTCGACAAGAAGCTGACGTCGAGATTACATGCTATTCTTCGTCCCTTTATATTGAGGCGTTTGAAGCAAGATGTTGAGCGTACCCTTCCGGATAAAGTTGAACACATCATAAAGTGTAGACTTTCTAGGCGACAAAAGCGCCTTTATGACGAATACATGTCTTCTCAAGACACCGTCAAAACTTTGGCTTCTTCTAATGCGATGGGAGTAATGAACTGCTTGATGCAGTTGCGAAAGGTTTGCAATCATCCAGATCTGTTCGCAGGCCGAAGCATCATTTCTGCTTTTGATATGCCACAATCGTTACATTTTGATAACCCTTCACTAATAAAAAGTGGTGTGGTTTCCTATCATAACTCACATCTCGTATTCCATACTAGCACTAAGAGACTTTGTGGCAAATTCAAGTCAGAAATGCCTCCTTCGTTGCTGACGCAGTGCAAGGGGTCAAATATTGTCACTCATCAACTCGAGTTACATAGAATCAGACAAGATCTACAGACGAAGCACATCGACGCACACGATACGAATGAGTTGCCTGTTCATTTCCCGGTGCTCAGCTTAGATTTGTTGCGGAACTCGACAAGGATATTGCTTCTTGACACGCAAAATATGCACTTTTTAGTGTTGAAATTCATGTTTCGAATTCCAAAGGTACGGGCAAGGTCCCCATCGGGATCATGTGCTCAAGCATTAGAGTTAACTGAGAGCGCACTTAAGTTGAATGAGTTACTTCGCTCCATCCGAAGTCTAGTTGTCAGGACACAGTTGGTTTTCCCAGATGTCAGACTTGTTCAGTTTGACTGTGGCAAACTTCAGGCTTTGGCTGAGTTATTGCGTACTCTCAGGACTGGAGGACATAAAGTTGTGATCTTCACTCAAATGACAAGAGTTTTAGACGTTTTGGAGAAGTTCCTGAACTTGTACAGCTATAGCTACGTACGTCTAGATGGCACAACAAAACCGGAACAGAGACAGATTCTGATGCAACGCTTCAACGCAGATTCAAAGCTTTTTGCCTTCATTCTTTCCACTCGTTCCGGGGGCTTTGGAATCAACCTAACCGGGGCTGATACAGTGATATTTTACGATTCCGATTGGAATCCCGCGGTTGATGCGCAAGCTCAAGATCGCTGTCACAGGATTGGACAGACACGCCAGGTTAATATTTATCGTCTTATTTCTGAAGACACTATAGAAGAGAATATTTTCAACAAAGCTCTACAAAAGCGGGAATTAGATGAATTGGCCATACAAAACGGCAACTTCAATTTGCATGCATTAACCACTCAAGGTCTGCTATTCGATATGTTCTGAACAACAATGAAATTAATTTTTGAGTACTAGAAGCAACCAAGATTGCATGTCCAGTTGAAGTTGAGGATTATAAGGTACGTCTATGCGTTTGGAGTCTTTTCGCCACCATCTCGATTTTACATCTCCCACCTTTTTAGATTCCCGACGAGCAAGCTGATAAAGAATTTATTGAGTTATGCTGTCGTCTAAGGCCAGTTGAACGTTACGCACTGGTACACTTTTTCGCCGTTGAAAACTATTTTTATTCATAGCGTTCAACAGGATTTCACTCAAAGAAAAATTTATTGACGCGTGTTACTTTAAGCAAACGGAAATGCTTTCCTCGATATCATCTCTCAATATGATTAAAATATATTCTAGCATGGACCAACGTCATCACACGTCAGCCTTCCCTCAATTTTTTCCTGCGACGTCTCGCTTGCGCCTTGCTAAGCTTGCAAGGTTCGTTCGTATTAACACTACATGTCGCCGCATTTACTGCTACAGGTACAGGTAGTTGTTCCCTATCTTATTTTCGACCGAGTCTGTTAAAACTTCGCCAAAGAACTCACCTCTGTTGTGCACAAGCTATCATCTGTGGACGAGTTGCCTGAGTTAACGCAGTGATTCAAGACGCTGGCGGTAGAAATAATCTTTCCGAAGTACCTTGTGCACGCTGGGGTGTTCACTCACGGCTCTTTCGTAAACGTTTCGCACTTGCTATGATAGAACTTAATCAGAAAAGAGGTCAAAATAACGACTCCGTCGCACCGCAATGGTAGGTGGTTGTCTAACGACATTTTGTTGAAAGGGGCGCTGTGGGGGGAATTGTATGAAACCAGAACCTACAACTCGGGTTGGATCCTGGAGGGGTTATAAGGTCATGTAAGTTACCACGTGTGCGCATCAAAGACGTTAAGTACCTCTATTCGCATGGTGGCGTCATCCACGTCGCTCTGACTGTACATCTCGCGAGAAGAGCTGCTCCTAACACTTGAGTTGAACCTTCGCGTTTGCTTCTGCTGGGTAAGCCAGTAAGGTGCAGCGAGTCGCCGAGTCAAACTTCATTTAGAGAAGAGAGATAAAAATTTAAGGCTTACATAATCTTGTTTTATTATACATATTGTGCAGCCATAAAATTCACATACGGTACGTACTGCGTAATGTTGCGCGATGCACTTAATAGTATTTTTACCTTGTTGTTGTGCGTGCTGTACTAGTGGGGGGAATTTTACTGTTGTAATAACTTATGTGAATTTGTGCGCTTACCGGGGGACTTGCGCAAGATGGCCAAATACTGCTGCAATTTCTCCTGCAAAATCCAGAAAATTTTTGCTCCAGTAAAATTTCCCGGTTTTCGCACACTGTGTTCGACATCTTCGAGGTCCAACATGCGCCGCGCTTGGAGACAGCGGCATCACTTGATTCACCGCCTTAGAGTTGCCCGCAGTTTTCCGCCCGAAAACCACGGCTGCAACTTTTACAACGGTATGAGGCGATACTTTTCGGAAGTTACGGTAGATGAAACACCTACACCGTTGCGCTCAAATTATGCATACGACATGAGTACATCGAAGAACGGTAGACTTTCTTGTTATTCGTCTTCAATAACCACGCTTAGAAAATATAGTCTCGACGCAAATGAGGGGACCAGGTTTCAGGAAGTGGCTGATAGAACGCTGGCGCACGCACATGATATTATAGACAAATGGTTGGATGACAATAGCCTGGAGGATTGCGATATCGCTTACGATATGGGCGTTATTACGCTGTCACTCGGTGCAAAAGGTACTTTCATTTTAAACAAACAATCACCAACTCGTCAGATATGGCTATCCTCTCCTGTGAGTGGTCCTTCGCACTATTACCTTTGTCGAAAGACTCAAACCTGGCGGGATACAAGAAACGGAAGCGATCTATTCCGCACTTTAGAAAACGAACTTAGTCAGCTCAATGGTTTTGAGATCGATCTGAGTATCAATAGCTACAATAATTAGTATTTACAACATCGCTCAAATTTCTCCGCAGAAAAGTGTTGACCAGTAATACGCACTGGCATGCTATTTCTTTGCTAGACATCTTGAAATAGATTCTTTAAATTCTGAAAACATAGATCGTTTAAACTATTGACCACTAAATTTGCTTTCGATAACTCCCGATATTTAAACTTCTGACTGAGCATGACACATCGAACGTCTAGCTCAAGTGCTGCTTCAAGAGTTTGCAAACTGCTCCCTACGATTATCATTCGATCGAGTGGCCTATGTAGCAAATTCGACGCAAAAAGAATAGCTTCAGGATCGGGTAGTCCATAGCGTACATCTTCTGATGTCACAAGAGAAAGTATATTTGGACTTGTCGCACTAGCTACACCCACGTTTAGTTTTCCTGAAAGAAATCTTTGCACAGGTGAATCACTCAAAATTGATTTTACGTGTAATAGACTTTGCTGTGATAAAAGAACACACGGCACATTCAGAGAAGTTATCAAATCTAAAAACTCAACTGTTCCTGGCTGAATGCAGTCGCCAACTGAGGCAAGTTCCTCAAAAAAAAGTTCGTGCTTCCGTGATACCAGCCTGTTTATTTCTTGCGGATTACGACTCCATTTAAATACCTGAGAAACCAATTGATCTGGTTTTAGGGAGGCGTAGTGATGCATTTCATATTCTTGCGGCAGCTCAAGCCTTTCCTCGCGGGCAAGGGCGCGCCAAGCTGAACGATGTTCACTAGTCAAATCAGGCACGACTACTCCCTCTAACTCACAAACGACTCCAAACCAGCTGGTACCTAGGCGATTGAAGCGTTCAAGGGGATTTGCGAGGGGCAAAATAATATCTGAATCATCCCGTTCACTATCTAAGTTGCTAAACTGAACGTTCGACGTACTCGTGACTGCCACCGTACGTAAAGCCGTACGACAAGTTACGCGAGTTTTGAGGCAGGGTCTACCAACTTGCTTTGAACTTCGAAGGTATGCATCATATTTACAGATCGAAGAGATTTGCATTCTTGACAGAAAAGGAATTCAAAGCCCCCACGCGTATCACAGCACGCGCGTGCCCCCGTGGTGGAGCAACGACTGCGAAACTGGCGCGTACTACGGAAATGCAGTGTTTTGAATACGAAGTGGCCGACGCAGAGATTTTCAGGCAAAAATAAAACTATGTACAACAGACAGTTGTGCAGTTTTCCGTCATCATCAGCTGTCATGGCCCGGGGCAAAATACTCAACCAATATCACAGAACATAGCCCACTTCAACGTACAATACACGCGACGTGCAAACGATTTTTCGCCCAGTCCGCCGGGGCGTCCATGGCGGTTATAATACATTACACATATATGACACATCAACTACGAACCACCCCCAGATCAAGGTCCGCCGTAAAACATCGTACGCACACTCGCTTAAAAGGGGGTGCATATGTAGTGCGCACGTTTTCGTGCGTGCACACGCTAATTCGCCCGGCGAAAAATTGCATCACTACATCGATGCAAAAGACATTATGCGACGGAGGGACCGATTCGCTCTTGTGTTGAGTGAAAAACAGTTATCAGGTGTTACTCTTACAAACACGCACACCACTTGCAACTTTTAGCCACATCACTCACGACGAACTGACGAACTGACATCGATCGGCCCGTAGCTACCGAACAGCATATTCTTTACGAAGATTACGGGACGCGAGTGGAATCACATTAGAGAACTTTTCAAGATTTTAGGGATTTTGATCCTCGGCCAGAGGCACGGATGACGAAGTCCAATTTATTGAAGGGTGTTTCAAACCGATTGAAGTCCAAAGGTCTCCAGAAATTAAGATGGTACTGTCAGTTGTGTGAAAAGCAGTGCCGAGATGAGAATGGCTTTAAGTGCCACTGTTTGTCAGAAAGCCACATTCGACGCGTGCACAACTTTGGAACGAATCAGCAGAGCACTGTAGCCGAATTTTCTCGAGCTTTCGAGCTCAATTTTCTCAAACATCTACAGTGCTCGTAAGTTGACAACAGTTACATCTCGCAGTTTTTAAACACTACCACAAATAGGTATCGACATACACGTGTGGAGGCGACCAGGGTATACAATGAAGTGATCTCTCACAAGGAACATATCCACATGAATGGTAAGCGAAGTGACCAGTTATTTCTTCAAATTTTAACCGTTTCAAATGTCAAGCAACAAAGTGGACGACGTTGACAGAATTCCTTAAACATTTAGCTAGTAAGGAAGGTTGCGAGATAGAAGAAACACCAAAGGGATGGTTCATATTGTATAGACCAACGGATTCAGAGGAAGCACTTCGAATGCGATTAAATAATAAGAGGGAGCGAGAAAATGTGAATGAACGAAGTATTGAAAAGGTGAGTATTGTCATTTTATGAACATGCACGTGTTGACTTGTTTTCACAAAATTTAGGTGATAATATCACAATCGAAGTCGTGTAAATCGAGTGCTCCGAATATTCCTTCTCCCAGTAAAATGCAAATGGGCAAAACAGTTCAAACTTTCACACTGAAACCCAAGCCAGAATGTATCAGTCACGCACAGGTTCAATTGAAGAAAGCCTTTTACGTGCGTTTAATGAAAAAATTTGCCAATAGGAAGCTTTAGATTGTCAGTGGATATGCGTCGGGCTTGTTGTTAGGGTGAAAGCGAAACAATCATTAGGCAAAGGGGTGGTATCGGCCATTAATCGGTTGCACCTTGTTACGGTATCATTTGCAATTGGAATATTTCAAGAATTCTCGCAGGCAGAGCTAGAGCCAGTCGTACCGGTAAGAATTTATTTATAGAACTAACATTAACAAATAAAGTTTCGTTTCCTAGAAAATCGGTGCATCTGTTTTCATAATTTCAGGTAGTTTGAAGGGTGCAAAGGCAGAACTCTTAGGCATTGATTTGAAACGAAAAGAGGTGAGTGCTGTAAAGTAGTTATCACAGTGTGACTCACTCTTCCCAAGGCGAGAATACAAATGGTTGATGATGGTCATCGAGCTGATAAGATTGTCGGCCTGAGTGAGATCTGCAAGTTTGAAGAATCCAGACTTGTCGGATTAACTTCAACCGAACAAACACATGCGCTTGCGTAGTTTTTGTATTATGGACAGCTCACCACAAATTCTTTCTAAGATACCTTAAACGCGACTCAGACGCCCGGTTTCATGTGTACTTGCGTCTCCATTAAGCATCGTTACACTGTAAATACGCGTTTACGCGTGTGCGTGTGCTATTCACGGACTTACTCACACCAAATTTGGCCCAGTTTATTTCAAACAAACGCTTACTCTGTAACGTGGATTTTTTTACGAAGTTCAAGTAACAAGTGTCACACTGGCGTCACTAGGTGGAACGTGTGCGTTCCTCACCAGTATCGTTGTCGCGTCATTACAGCTATCGCACGGCCGACGTTTAACATACATGCTGAAAAATTGAGCCACAGCGCAACGAATAGAGCATGTCAGAACACCCAAACGTTGCTAAACGACCTAAACTCGAGTTTTCTCAGTTCCCTGCTACTGAACAGATTAAGAGTAAATCTTCTAGCAGTACGACGAAAGCTCCGAGTGAATTATGGGTTGATAAGTACAGGCCGCGGCAACTGAGCGATCTGGTCGGTAATGCGTCGAAAATAAACTTTCTGAGAGAGTGGTTAGCAAGCTGGCAGGTAAATCATAACAAAGGGTCTCGTACTCCAAAGGCTATCATCATAAGCGGTTCTCCTGGCGTTGGAAAAAGTACAGCTGCGAAACTTATCTGTGACAGCTTAGGTTTCGTCTTTTTCGAAGTGAATGCTAGTGATTCTCGAAACAAGTCTGGAGCAGTCGTTGCTGAGGGGATAAGTGGTAGTCTCAGTAGCAAAGTGAGAGAAATGGTTACAAACACCACTATGAATATTGATGGTACGCCAAAACGTATGGTATTAATAATGGAAGAAGTCGATGGAATGAGTAGCGGAGATCGTGGCGGTGTCACTGAGCTGATCAGTATGATAAAACTGACAAAGATTCCAATAATTTGTGTGTGCAACGATCGATACTCTCCACGTTTGAAAAGTCTTCTACCCCACTGTGAAGATTGCGCTTTCCAACGTCCGATGAAGCAGCAAATTATCAAACGCATCGCGCATATAGTCAGTATAGAACGAGTGAGTGTGACTCAGAATGTTTTAGAAACTCTAGTACAAACGTGCGAGAATGATATTCGTCTCATACTCAACCAGCTACAGATGCTTCAAATGGAGACGAGAGCCGATATTGCTCTGAGTGGCATTACGGTGAAAGACGTGCCTGGAAACCCGTTCTCTATAGTTGACAAACTTTTCAGTTCGCCTGCGTGCGGTGCCTTGCACGTTAGAGAGCGGTTGGCGTTGTCAGAATCCGAACTCGTGCCTCTGTTTGTGCAAGAGAATTACATCAACATGCGGCCTAGTGATACTCAATTCGATCGATTACAGCTTCTTGCAACAGCAGCGACGAGATTATCTGATGCAGATACGATCGGGAAAGCGGTTTATACGGAACAGCGTTGGTCACTGTTACCAGCATTTGTAGTTTGTGGTACTATTTTACCATCTTCAGTCATGGCTGGCAAACGAGAAATATTATCAAATTCAGCCGGGGAACGCAATTTCAATCGTTTTCCAAGTTTACTTGGTAAGTTGTCTAGTCGCTCTAAGATAAACCGTCTGTGTAGCGAAATAGCCTTGCACTTCTCAACGAATAGGTCATGTGCAGAGACAAGCACTCAGCTTCGTCTTGAATATTATCCCACACTTCGACTCAATACCCTGCGAGCGATGACGTTCTCGAACAAAGGAGGCAGAGAACACGACGGTATCGATGAAATAATCTCTTTCATGAAAGAATATGATCTCACGAGATCAGACTGGGAAACACTGCACGACTCAACACGACTAAATGGGAAGGGTCCAGTTTTTCAACAAACCACAACTGTCCTGAGTAGCAAGATCAAATCCGCTTTCACCAAGGCTTGTAAAAAGCACTTGAAATAGACAACGTATATTCGGAAATAGAGTCGCAGTGCATCATAAACTATTTACTGTTCTCGCCTGTCGCCTTGAGACAGCCATCAACAAGTTTGTGTCCAAGTTTTGTAAGAGAAGATCATGCCATTCCTCAAGACTGCTCGTTCTAAGAAACGAATCCTGGATCTTAGTAACAACCTGTGAACCATAACGCCTAGTTCGCTCGTGACTATCGTTCGCCTTCGTCGATTTCAGGCAAGGACTTAACTTTACTTGAGTAGTTCGTACCAATTTGAAGGACTCATGGAGCAACTGGATATAGAATTCACTAAGTTCTTCCTATTAGTGGATTAGGACAGTAAAGGGGATGACTTAATTATCCTACTTGAATGTTATCAACTTTCTGCAGCGCCAGATCCATTGCAAAAGCGACTTGTGCTCGAAAAGTCGGCCGAATATGCGACGTCAAAAGCAAAGCAACCTCAACTACATTTACCGTTGGAAGAACGGCTATCAACGACCCTAAAACTGAATGAGCTTGAGCCATGATGAACTTTTTCTCGAACGAGCTTTTGTTGATCACCGACAGTAAAATACACGAGTCAGAACCATCGACAAAACGATTAATATCACCCTTCAAAGAAAGAACGAGTTCTTCTATGCACAAAAGTGCGGCTTTCACGACCGCGCTTCTTAGGTTAGTTAAACAAGTCACTACATGTGGTACTAATTGGTTAACTTTCTCCTCTATCAAAAAGGCGTGGAATTTCAATATTCTGCGGAACTGTAGGAGCCCCTCACACAACTCCTGCCAGTTTGTTGAAAGCAGTTGCCTTTCAAGTAACGTAGCAACGTCACTTGGGTTTGAGAAAGGCTGCAGGTCACTAGACAACACGTGAAAGTCAAGGCTGTGGCTCTCGTCACCTTGCATCGTTCGTTCAAATATAAAAATGGGCCAGGGGTGGGCGACTCGCGTGAGTCTGCCGTAACGTCTGTAAAGAGTAATCGCACGTTCACTGGACAGTACTAAAAGTTGTCCGTTTCATAGTTCTAGAACTAGCAGAGAGTGCCAATGGTCCAAAAGTATGAGCCGTATGTCCGAGATCTTTTGCTAAAAAGGCGCCCGTGCGCTGATCGCAAAACTATAGCGTAAGTTGCCCCAAAGTATTGGAATTGCAACTGCATCGCAAGCGCATAAAAAATCACTCTCACTGGAAATCGGCAACTGCGCGAGAGAGCGCGAAGTCCCGCGTTAGTGCAGTTGGAACTTGAAACGCTAAATACACACACGTGGTCTGCATGCTAAGCTCATGCAGCTTACTCCGCATATTTGCTCGCTTTAACATCATGCGCGTGCATACGATTCAGCCATGATGAGTGTGAAGCGCGAATTGGTACGCCTTCGTAAACTATCATTTCGTATGCTGGCTGTTTTAGCTGCGATAGTCGCTACAGTAAGCTTATATTTAGCCCAACGCGCTGGGCTAGCAGCTCCGTTTATGCTTGGACCACCTGAAAGTTCTGGGATATTACGCACTATTGCAAAAGAATCCAAAAAAGCTCCTTTAAAAAGTTGTGCTGAAGTGATTCTAAACTTAATCAGCGAAAAGACTTTTTTTCACGAGTTACGTCTACCAACAGATGGGACATATAGATCACGCCCGGGTCATTGGTTTCATTTCAGTGAGTATCACGTTCCCATGCACGCGAAACTACGCAGAGTAGGCTTGTTACCCAAAGGTAAAGACTATAAAACGATAGTTCTCAGGGTTCCACAGAGTAAATGGATTACAGATATGAATCCCATGACTCGACTTTACTTGTCTGCGGCATACTCTGATGGAGGCGCTAGAAATATACTTTTTGTGCCACCGGATGTTATCAGTAAAACACAGACAGGAATGGTTTTTGATGACGTGCGCCTTCTTAAACTCTCTTGGTTGTCTTCAACGTTTCAGTCACTACAGGAGAAGTTTGTTTTAAATGCTTTGAAAGACTGCACAAAGCAGCAGCTTGAAGGTTTGCCCCTCCATCTTGATGCCAGTAACATAGGCACAAGTAATAGTAAATCAAATCTACTACTTGGAGCGAATAAAGCTCCAATTTATTCCTGGTTGAGTCAGCCAGAAGAAGCAGAATCCTTTCGTGGGAGCATACAAAAACTTTGCGATGCGTCACACTCAAAAGCTCTTCAGTCTTTAGTCGAGCTTCCGCCATCGTTTGCCGAAGCTCAATGTCTGCTTCATGATGTCACTGATAAACGACACGCTGTCATTTATCAGCGAGATAGGACACGGAAATTTATTCATTTTGATGAAATGAAGGAGCGTATTGGACAAATTCTGGGTGCGCAATGGACAGTCAGCGTTATCATCCACAACGACGGTAATCCACCGTGCTTGATAGTTCAGTGCCTGACCAGGGCAGACTTGCTCATCACACCACATGGTTTCCAGTCGATGTTGAATATGTTTCTTCCGAGGAAGTCTTACATGATAGAGGTATTTCCTACGCGATACTATTGGTCTGGTTACAAATCGTTAGGACTAGCTTGGGACGTTCAACACGCTTGGGCACAATCCGCCCCACTTACTACACTTGCCTACACTTTAGCGTCGTTCACTACTACTGATTTCTGCATGCAAATCTTTTACTGCAGATATTTAGCTCGCAAAGGAAATGTTCTCATGGATGAGACGGGTCTCGCTCAGATCCAGCGAGTTAGAAACATAATCGAAAATATAGAGGAAACTACAGCGATCGAGCTATCGGGTGTGATCGAGCGGGAGCAGTGTCTTCGCGAGTGCGGCCATGACTCAAAATGCGCGTCTTTCTCTTTCGAATCGCACAATTTGTCTTCTTCAAGGTGTATTTTTAGGCAGGATCCGCTACAAGGTGAAAGTGGCAACGACCAAGTAGGAACTGGGGTGAACAACAAACGCTGCTGGTCTCCGGGCTGTAAATAATATCATAGATGGTATCAATATCTGGCTATCGTATTCTCACGTACTCGAGAATTCAAGGGTGCTAATATGGCTCAACAATGTTGCCAGCGTGAGTCAATTGCCTAGCGGACTTCGGATTACTTGGTGACTGGTGACTTCATTGTCTTTGCATGTACAATTCTTTGCATGGCGAAACTAAAGACCGCAACGACGGCCTTAATACTATCTAGAACTTCAAGAAAGCAAAGATTCAATCAAGTTCTCTACATTTGGCACACGTAGGTCCTGATATGTCTGACCACAGCCAACAAACAAAATTGGAGCGCCGGAAGCGTGTACCATGGACAACGCAGCACCAATCTTATCATCAATAGTATCGAATTTCGAAATAAGAATGGCGTCTATCAAACGCTTACGTCCCTTCCTATCAAAATCCTGCAGTGCAGCGTTGAACTTTTCAAGCTGATCAACTGCCTCATTACCAACGAGAGCCTCACCAACGAAAAGTACGAGGTCCGGTGAATTAATATCAATCAGTTTCGATAACGCTCGCATTAGTGGTTCATTATCTTGCATGCGGCCAGCAGTGTCGATCAGAACGACATCCAAACCTTGACGTTTCGCCTGCATGACGGCTTCTTGTGCAATAACTGCTGGATCTTTCTGGTAACCTCGTTCGTATAGCGGCACCTCTAAACGCTGGCAGTGTGTTCGAAGTTGTTCCACAGCTCCAGCCCTGAATGTATCGCATGCAGATACCAGAACGGATACATTATTTGCAAGTAACCAATTCGCTACTTTAGATAGACTTGTACTTTTCCCCACACCATTCACCCCTATAAACACTATGACATAAGGCTTTTTAATTGCTCTGGCTGCAGATATCCTCGAAATGAGGTCGATTTCTTCCACAGGCATTAGGATTCGACGCAGGGATCTTCTAACGGCGTTACGAAGTGCTGATTGCATCGTTTCTGTAGCAGATATGGTTGAACCAAGTAGCGTAGCGCGAGTCATATTGCAGATGAGGTCAGCACTTGACGAAGCTACGTTCTTTTGCAACATTGCAGCTTTCAAATGAGCTAGAACGTTTGTCAAGTCATCGTCGCGCAGTGACCTTCTACCAGTAAAGTTTTGAAATGAAGTCGTTCTCGAAAACCGTGCTAGCCAACTTCCATTACCATTCAGACTTGCTGCTGGATCACCAGAACACTCACCCAGCTGTTTATCATTTCTTTTGTGCTGCATATGGGCAAACTTAGCAGGTGAGCGATCAAATTTCTGAAAACTTTTTTTTTCAGACGCGGCAGAGTTTACTCGAACAGCAAAACCCCGGTCGGTATATCGACTTTTACTTTCACTCAGGCTGGGAAAGTCATCTGCCTCGTCACTTGCCCTCGCTTTGACATCGTACTCACCTTCCACTAATTGGCAAGTAGGTTGGTGGTGCAAGTAGGTTGGTGGTGGCGTTTGTAGTTGATCTACAAGAGGCCTCCAACCAGAAAGACGACTTGCTATTGAGACGCATGTGTCACTGTGCTTTTCTTGCGTGCGAGCTAACTGATCAACTATTTTTGTTTTACACTCATTGTAAACTGTTTCCATAAGTTCCAAGGAGCGTTCAAGTGGCGTACCATACGCAAAATCTGCAACGAAGACCAACGCGTGTTCAGCATCATACCTCAAGTGCGTTGTAGAGGAGTTTTTGTCCGATTTGGCGAACGTAAAACTCGGGCCTGTGTGGCCCTCTATTAGAAAAGTGTCTATCAGTGTGTTCGGACTGTTCTTGAGAGCACCGTCATCAGAGCGCCACGAGAATATAGCCAGGCCCGTGTTGTGAAAAATAGACAGACCTTGTAGCATGGACACTCAAAAGCGGATATGTATGGCGCGCTTGGGCCAAACGTCTGGCGAAACAACGCATCCACCGATTACCTATGTTCAGATATCATCAGTCCAGATCGTAACGGTTGACGCGAGGCAAAACGAAAAAGCACGTATAAAACTTAAAAATACATAGATAAAATAAAATACACACAGTATCCACATGGTCATAACCTTAATTTACACTCTGCTATCTCTAAACCAACGGGTATCGAACGTTCGAATATATTACACCAGACATCAGTACGTCACATCAACAGAATAGTAGAAAGGGATTCACGGCGAATTGCAAAAACAATACGAGAACTGAACAGGACAGACGGTTTTCGTTGACAGTAACGAACTGCTTTACTGCCCGCCGCACGTTGTCAAACAGTCGACAATCTTCGGTTGGGGGAATCACAGCGAGTTTAAAAATATTGCGGGCGCTCATGCCACTATTCAGTTTCGCGCTCCCTTGACCGAACGAGTGCAAAACAACTACCGTCGTATGGCGAACAACGAGAGAAAACAAGTTTGCCGCCACGACAGGTGAAATCTTCCTGAGTCATTTCTTCAAGGACTTTCATTTAATGATCCATCATTTGCTAGTTCATTGAACACGCTAACCATACGATTCATGACACTGTTGCAGAACAGTGGTAATTCTTGCATCGATCTGAACGCTGCTGCTGCCAAACTAGGAGTCCAGAAACGTCGGATTTATGATATAACAAACGTGCTAGAGGGAATAGGACTCATCCAGAAAACCTCGAAAAACGTAGTACGGCTCAGACAGCAACTTCAGAAACATTCAGGCGAATTTCCGTTAGAGCATTCAACTAGAAAACAAGAAAAAACACCTTCAAGATGTGACAAATCCTTTCGTGGGTACACCTTAAATTCAACGGTTTCTGTATCCAACATATTAGACGGCTTGATGACGGATATCATGTACAAGGCAAGTTGTTACTTTCATAAAATACCATTGATAACAGCCTTTGCTGTCGCAGGATGTTCTGAGTGTTCCTCAAGTGTGTTTCACTCAAACGCCGTGTCTTCAAAGGGAGAGCGTCATTGCTGTCCGTGCACCCAGTGAGACAAGCCTCGAAATACCCGAGTGTAGAGCGAATTCTATCGGTACAGAGCATCAGTATAAAATTCTACTAACGTCAGTATCCGGTCAAATAGAAGTCTATGCATTCACAGCAGCATTAGCGACGAACGTTAGTGTACAGCAGGGTCACGGTGAGCAAGGAATTTTCATCTGTGAACATCATTGATTATTTCGTTAGATGCCTTTGATAAGGGGATTACAATCAATATTCATGATCAGTCGACAGTTTTCACTGACAACTGTTTTGGAGAGGATAGCAAAAACAGCGTGGCAGAAGTGTATACTGCTTATGTTAGACGTTGAACTTGAACAGTAGTACATCACCCTCTTGCACGATGTAGTCTCTACCTTCCAATCTCCAAAGACCCTTTTCCTGAAAATATTTATGTCAGCAAGACCGTCAGCACTTTATTGAGCTTTATTTTACCTTCGCACCCGGATACCCACCACACGCAATAAAATCATCAAAGCTAACCGTTTCACACCTGGATCTTTCATGTGAGGACATTCTTTCTTATGGATTTGGGAGTACGGACTTGATAAAACCTCTTTCAAAGTCGGAATGAATGACGCCTGCGGCTTGAGGTGCTGTGGAGCCGCGCTAAAGAGCTGTCAATCGAAAATCAACATTATTTCATGCGCCAATACCGTGATTGTCCATGCTCTAGTTTCTTTTTCACCCGTTGTAAAGTATGTCTGTAAGCCCAGTTGGTTGTATGTTGCTCTGATCTAATTTCGCAATGGATCATCAAGGCAAATTTCAATCAAGTAGAAAGTTTACCAGAGTCTGTAGCCCACTGTGTTTGAGGCCAAGCTCTTCTAGAAATATCTCTCTCTCGTCTTTATCCAATTGCATTATTTCAGATTCTACCTATTCGAAGCGGTACTTTAACTTATTTACACTATTGCACCTCGGACGTACCTGTGCTGATACCAAAACTACATTTGAACCTTCTGTGGCTGCAATCTGCTTGAGCTTTTGCAACTGTGAGTTGTCAGAACCCTGGCCAAACTGTCTTTTTCCAAAGCTAGATCTTACGGCAAAATCATCACCTGGTTGCGCAAATCGGATTCGTTTACGTTTGCCGCATATATGCACGGTTTGATCGTGAGCAAATTCAAATCTGCCACACTTGCAAGCTCTTCCTAAGTGATGAAAAAACTGAGCCACTGCATTCGCAACGTAGTGCAACAAATTACATTTGATAACGAAGCCGACCTTGCTGGGAGACCAGATTCAAGAGTTATTCTTAATTTTGCAAGTGCAGTGTTCTTGTCTTCGAAGTTTGCAACCTTGGATATTTAGGATGAAAGTATAGCTAAAAGTTAAACAAACTGACGCAAACCTTATTTCGAGATTTGGTAGTACGCTCAAGCGCTCTCTCGACTTGAGCCAAATCCGATAACACTAACTCAAAGTTGATGACTGCGATATCCCGCTCGGCGTCCACGCTCCCATCAACGTGTATGATCTGAAAACGTATGATTGCAATTCTTACATAAAAAATTATATTATACATACATCTGGGTCATCGAAACAACGCACAACATGCACAATAGCATCACACTCCCGAATATTCGAAAGGAACTTGTTCCCAAGCCCTTGACCCTCAGCGGCGCCCTAAATATAACGAATGAACCGATCATGGGTTTGGGAATCAATCAAATTGAACCTTTACGAGGCCTGCAATGTCGACAAATTCCACAGCAGCTGGAACAAGTTTTGCTGCCTTTGATATTGCAGCTAGGGCCTCTAATCGTTCATCCGGAACGTTGACGATTCCAAAATTTGGTTCGATTGTACAAAAAGGGAAGTTTGAGGCCTACGATATGATTTCTACACCCTTGAAAACAAACAGAACCTTAAACTCACCTGTGCAGAGCTGTTTTCAACCAGTGCGTTAAAAAGCGTACTTTTACCAACATTTGGCAATCCTGGACGAATGTTAGTTAGGTAGGAAATGTGGAAATCACGTTACCTACCAACTAGACCAGTTTGCAGTGCCATGGATATCGTTGACGTATGAATACTGCGGTTTTGTCGTTTACCCTGATTCCAACATCGTTAACCAGAACTTACTCAAAGATATAAACACGTACAACCCGTACAAATTTGACGCGGCGAAGTGGGCTCCTTAAAAGGATGCTTGATACGCGGAAAGCCATCTGAGTGATCGTCGAAACTGCAGAAAGGCTTCGTGCGGCCAATTTTTGGCCTTATCTCAGCGCAGCAGCAATTAGCAAAGTTGCCCAAAACCTGAAAACAGAACAGAACAAAAATGAGTCCGCGTGCATCGTTTAGGATGATTTCTCCATCCCGTCGAGCATATGCCATATTCCCACCCTGATTGTGTTATCACTACGCTGTCGCGGCCCTACTAAAGTCATGGCGTAAACTATTAGCAGCAATAGCACATTCAGTATTGTCAATATTAGTCAATAGTAGCTATTTTATTGCGATATTGACAATGTGTAAACACACGCACGAGTAGCAATGCATGTTTCACAATTCGTTTTCACATATTGCGATAGATGTTTGACTATGTGATAGTTCTTTGACCATGTGATCATTCTATGCGGCATGGCAGCTTTTCTAGGGGTGGGGCTCTTGCGCAACGACCCCCAAAACTGCTGCAATTTCTCTTGCACTTGCATCTTGCAGGTGCAAAATGCCCACATTCCCAGATTAAGGTAGAAAGGCACCATGTGTCCGAAATATGGCCCGTATGTCCGAATTTTCGCTAAAAACACCCGCGTGTGTGGGCCCCAACCCTAAATCTCTTGCGCAAGACGCCCATAAACTGCTGCAATTTGCACCTGCAATTTTGCTCTTGCATCTTGCAGGTAAAAATTTCCCCCACCCCTAGCTTTTCTGGAACGCTGACCAGTCCGTGCTAGTCGACGGCTGACGAAACATTCTTTGGCACGAGGTGATCATTGACAAATGATCGCCCTTAAAACTCAAGCGTGTGGAATAACGAATCTAGGTAGAGCTCGACTGAAGATAGCCTCTCGTTATCGACGCGACAAGTCAGGTTTCAAAGTTACTTGTGCATCTCAACAACGACCGTTTTTCACAAAAGACTCAACTCGGACGCGTCTCCAAATTTTAAGCACTCAAAGAACGGAAATAATATTGAGCGCCACAAATGTCGAAATTAAAAGCCAGAATTCTTCTATCTACAGTGCAGAGTTCGTAAAAGTCCGCGCCGGTGTGTTCCTGAGGTGAGTTGAGTCGTATTGTTTCCGAAGAAAACCTGAATCGTATGTGCAGCATTTTACTTGGATATTCCTGCTACTACTTGACAAGAAATAGTTTGACATTTACAGCGCCAGCTATGGTCGCCACGCCTAATCTTGGTCTTGATATAACGTCGATAGGAGTGATAACGTCAATCTTCCCTATCTGCTATGGTTGTAGCAAATTTGTGAGCGGCGTTGTAGGCGACATGCTATCGCCTGCAATAATGCTTGGTGGTGGTCTCATGGCAACCGGTGTGGTATGTCACGGAGTCAAAATCTACCCAGTACAGTTCCTACGTGTTTGTTTTCAGGTGAATATCGCTTTTGGTGCAAGCAGTACTCTCCCTTTATTCTGTATACTTTGGGCAATGAACGGTATCACCAGTAATTTATCGTAAACATGAAGCTTGACTAGCTATTAGGAATCTTACAGGGGTTTGGAGCCCCCAGCTGCGCGAAAATACTTACCTCGTGGTTTGCTGCTCAAGAACGGGGAACTTACTGGGTACGCATAAAAATTTTGATTTCGATTTTATTGAAGTTCCTCCTTCAGGGTATGTGGAATATTGCCCATAATCTTGGGGGATTTGCAGCGCCCATATTGGCAGGAACAGCCGCTAGAACTTTCGGATGGAGTGTAAGCTCATCATCACTGGTATTTGTTTTTTTGACTAAACTGCCAGCGAATAGTTTGGACTGTGGGCTCCTGGTGTCATAGCAGTCGTTGTTGGCGTCATTATCGTTTCTACGCTTCGAGATTCGCCAGAGGATCGCGGTTTTCCACCAGTCGAAGTGAAAGATGTACCTGGTATGTACGTGAACTCTCGAATTATTCTTTGTGTTACTTTCGATGTGTAGCACGTTCCAACGAGGCATCTTCAAGTGGTGATCAAAAATCAAGCAATGCTCTGATTCGAAATCTTTTCCGGAATGTTTTGTCTAATCCTTTCATCTGGTATCTTTAATTATCTTCCTTTTTAAGCTTCTTCTAAAATCTCCAATCTCTTAGGGGGCTTGCGTTCACATACTTTTGTGTGTATGTTGTGAGACAGGTAAACAATCAAACGAGTCAATTAAATGTGATTTAGTCATAATAATCGATAGGGTATCACATCGTGGTCCATTTTCTACCTTATCAAAGAGAAAGGAGTGCTAGACGCGGGTTCTGCAGCGGTACCATTTTGTATTTATCTTTCTACTGAGCAACTGTTATAGTAAAACGACCTGTAGGTTCGCGTTTCTGGTCTGGAGCTTGGGGGGCTCGTTGGAAGTTTACTCGCGGGAAGAATGAGTGATTGGTATATTGCCAATTCTTCGGGTGGTGCAGTTGGTAAACGTATTCAAGTGGTGATTCTATATCTTGTTGGGGTCGCAATTAGTCTCTTGGCATTCAGAGCAGTTCCAAGTGGTGCGTTGAATAAACTAGTTCACGACTTGAGACTTACATGGTATAGGACTGGCAAGTTTACAAGCAGTAATCGTTTTCATGATTGGCTTTTTCCTTTATGGGCCGCAGATGCTGATCGGTAAACGTGACGAATACAAATGTGATCATTTTCTTACTTGCTCTTCAAGGACTTTGTGGCGCTGAGATAGTTGGACGTCGTTCAGTTGGAGCCAGTGAAGGGTTTTTAGGTTGGGTGGCGTATCTGGTGCGTCATAATGCTGTATTTTACAAATTCAAGATTGAAAAAGCGCATTAGGGAGCAGCAAACGCAGGTGTACCATTATCTCTTCTTGTTCAGCAATATGGCTGGGATGCATTCTTTGCAGCTCTTTTAAGCGCAAGTGCAATTGGTGTCCTCCTTCTACTTCCCATCACAGGAGCCAAAAGTTATCTTCAAAGTAAATAAGAAGATGAAAGTAGTCACCCTACGATTTTTGAAAAGGGAACAAGAACACATTTGAGTGATCAAGTGACGATTTAATAAACAAACAAGACAACTAAACTACAACTAAGTGTGTGGACAACTGTAAGCACAAGATCCTTCACGTTAGATTCACTACAGAGCACTTCAATGGGATGTGATCAGAGATTTGCCTCAGTGCCACCTCTTCTTTCTTGAAAGCGCTCTTAACATGCTTTTTGCTACTCCGAGCTTGTTTACGACCAGCTTTTACGGCCGCCTTCCGCTCTTTTTTCTCCTCTTTTGTCTCTCCTTTACGGCTTATATTATGTCTCCACATACAGTCATACTCCTGATTTGCTGGCGATATCGCCGGCAAATCTACTGAATAGGTGGAATTTTGATTATCTTCGCGGCTAGACGTATGGCATGATTTAAGACCTGCGTTATCTGGAGAAATTGATTTGGATTGTCCGCTTCCTGAAAGTGAGCATTTAAGTGGTTTCGCACTTGGCCGAAAGCCAGAAGAAGAAAGTAGCCGTGGATGATGTTCTATACATGAGTACATACTCACAACAGATTCGCAATCCCACTTTGAACGAACGTTCGGCACGTAAGAGTCACTTAAGTGTGACAAATTTTGACACGAGCCTGGCACTTCTGCGGTCGGATAGATATTTATAGAACCTTTGCATACCTGCTTGCCAGTGACACGAATCGCTGCAAGTCTCTCGGCAACTTCGTCATTCTCAGTAGTTTTCAGTACGGTGGTGAGGACATCTAAGTCATCATAATTTTCTCGGGGCACCACTGAGGTTTCGTCTTTGGTATTCACGTCAGCATAACTTTGAACGAGTTTATCAAACATTTTGTCCTCACTAGTTGCAACAATGCCCTCGTTTATCTTAAGTAAATTTGAGCGGACTAATTGAACACTCTTTGTACGCGACTCTGGAACTTTCAATTTCGGTCCTTGGATTATTTGATGAAAGAAATCATCATATTCATCAGTGTAGTCGTCGTCTGAAGGGGTTGACTCTATCTCCTGGAAGCTTGACGCAATAGCTTGAACCTCAGAGCTTACTTCTTCGGTCTCAGAAGATCCTAGTGAAGTATTCTTGGTATCATTTGATGTGGGCAAATTGATGCTCAAAGAATTTCCCGTGCTACCAGTTGCACTAACAAACACAGCTGTGGGGTCAGTACCTATAGTTCTGAGGAAATGTTCTTCATTAACTTCTTCGGTGAGATCATCTGTCGTACCCATGCGGCTTGACCCCTCTGGTTTGAGGAGAATCCCCGCTAGAAGAGACTCGTGCGGTAGGTCGTCGCCATCTTCCGCAGCAAACGGCTTAAAGTCTACATTCAAGTCGGTTCTTAACCATGTGTGACCCCCACTTGACGGCTCAGGTTGTATCTCCTGCCTTGGGAGTAAGCAATACTTTGCAGCTGAACCAGTGATGAACTTCTTTTTTCGCATGATGCACTCTAAGCCTCGAACAGAACTACTTCAGGTAATCAAGCGACTTCCGGCTTCGCTGCCGCGAGCAACGTGTTCCGACGTTTCACCCTCTCCAGTGTGTTGCTCAATGGCTCGTCAATTTTTGCCTTTCGTGGGTACGTACCGACGTAGATAGCTGTTCGAAGCCCATCCAAGTAATATGGTCAATATACTACTATCAATGCACCAGTGCAGTGCACTGGTGCAATTCTCGGACAATTCTACACTGAGTACAGAATTACAGAATACGCATGTGTACGGGGTGTGCCGGTACCGCGGCATCTAGACGATTCCAGTCCCGAATACTAGAATCTCCGTGGGGAAAAGTTTTTCCATGGCCAATAAGCAAAATCGCGTAATATCGTGTAATTCCGTCTAATATTGGTTGAAATTACTCTTATGCACACTTTGTAAGCACTTTTCAGATATCACGACGCAACGCGAATTATCAACATTTAAAAACACAGAAGACTATTGCAATAAACGTGACTTGTCAGATAATACACGTAAGTATTAGACCTTCTACTCCTATAATATGAATATCGTATAATACTACAAGAATGCCTATATGTATATTCTAGACATAAATGGTAACATCATGTGTAGAAAGGGCGTGGCTAAATCTCATGCCGAATCAACTTTTTATCGAAATAATGATCGTATTAGAAACAGTTAAGTTCGTGTAAAAATATAAAAACGCCATAAAAGACCGAAAACACCACCGTTCCTGACTCAACGCTTCTTTGGGACTCCCCGGACGTGGAGCCACTTTCGGGTGTTTAAAATTTGTGAAAAACAACAGCAGCGACACCAGGGTGTGAAACGAAGCGACATGGATGACGAAGCGACGATGAATACAGCAGAAACACTTGAAACGATGACAATACACCTGCTCTCGGGGAATCAAGGACTTCCATAGTGCCGATTTGCCGACAACGCGCGCCATCAACGTTGCAACTCTCGTCTGGTGCTGACACGAATGGACTTGTCACAAGACGCTCCGAACCCTAGCTAGGGTTTGGCCAAACCCTAGTTAGGGTTTAGCATTCGTGAATGTCGACATCATTCGAAGATCAAACACGCTTACCGTCGAGCAGCGCGTATGTGAAACGCTTCCTGCGCATGATTTGAGCATCTGCTGTGGCGCGAACATCGGATCGATGCGTGTCGACGAGCATTTGGCGTCGATGAACATATGTAGGGTCTGGACGAGCCGAAGGCTCGTCTAGGTACCCTACCCCGGATCAGGGTTTAGCAACTTTTTCAATTATAATTGGTCGATGAGTCCCCCCCATAGGGTTTAGAACCACTCCGCCAATTATGACTCGTCACTCACCCCCCCTCCCCTGCGACCTGCGCCCACTAATAGAGGGTTTACATCGATATTACGACGCTTCTAGTTCGCTAGTTAGTTGTCGTCCGACGTTTCGCATTCGCACACACACATCCATCGCAACGTACTCTGACACCATGACGCACCACACATCGTGAAAACATGCTGCCGTTGGCAAGACTATAACTCGTAAAACCACAACAAACATATACGCAGGCGCCAACCCAGACGCCGCCGTCAACGCCTTCGTCAACTATGTCGCGACGTGGTGATGCGTTGCCGTCCAACTTAGAGGAACACGCCGCGGATCCAAAGAAGACACAAGAAGTAACGCTCAAGGCGTTAAAAGAAGCTGTAAAACGCAGCGCCGTACGTCTCAGCAGCGACCACTTGCGGCTGTTATCCAAGCTATTGTCCAAAGCATACCACCGACACACATCGTCCGCGTCGCACAAGCCATCGTCGTATTCGCAACGCACACAACAGGCAATCTCAAAGACGCCAAGAAAGCTTTCCTCGATGTGCTCACCATGCCTTTCAGTTAAGTCACTTCGGGCGCCGTCGCCGCTGCCATGATTCACGTCATGGAAGCGATCGACGCCGACGCCGACATCGATGTCAGCAAATACGCCGCCGCCGCCGCCGTGACGAAGCAACACGCTCATAAGCTCATGGACGAATACGCTGAACGCAAATCCACGTGGGTTCGTTGAAGTTGCTATGATATCGTTTTGATATATAATGCTACCATCGGTTTACCACTCTTCACAGTGCGTGCAACTCCAAACGCGCTTGCTGCAAATGCACTTTTAACATCACGTTCACGCAGTCTTCAGTATCGAGCTCCAGTTGCATCACGCCTACGCGTAATAAATACTGCAAAAGAACTATGGATATACACTATGAATGTACTTATCACACAAGTACGTACATACGACGTTTTTTCTCAATTCATTCGACTCGTCCAGTCACGCGCGTCAGCGCTACCAGTTTAGCTAAACCCTAACTAAACCCTATACAGGGTTTAGAGAATTTGAGTTTCTGGTCTCAAAGGAAGGACAACTTCGTGATGTCGAATATAATGGGCGCACGTCTGAGCGATTCCATGACGCAAAACTGCCTGATTCATCTCACGTGGACAGTATACCATCGTTTTCGGGCGGTCATCCATCGTGGCGAGTGGTCGTTAACGTCTGATTCACTCGTTTTCGCCACAAGAAGAGTTTTTCACGAATTTTCACAAGGTAAACCACGTCCGAAGTCGGAAACCGGCCGGACATGAACTCTGTAAAGTGCAATAGTTTAACTCGAGAACACTCTTTCACTGAAACGAAAAATCATCCACCCACGATTCGGCGGAATGGTTCGGAGAGATAATTGCTTATAGACGGCATATAATAATGCCTTACGGGGGTAACCTAGGCGACGACTCTGATAGTTCTATACGTTTTTGAATATCGTGAACACGCGACGAACTCGTCTGATATCATCATCAACACCTTGTTCATGAATAACAAGGCTTGCGTGTATCCAAAATACGAGGGATGGAAAGCTCGTAACGCCGACGACTGAAGCGACGACGGCATAAGACGTCGTGTAAGGTGTTGACAAACGCACTCTGTGCGCCATAAATGTAAACTATTCACGTCTCTGGACGTTTCAATCGACAGCTTTTCGCAGTTGCCCAAGGATGCGATGCGCGCATGCGTTTGTATGGTCAAACGGTTTGACCGACCTTGACACGCTCAAGGTCTAGTTCGCCAGCTTCAACTAACGGTGGGTAGTCTGCCACGGCACAGCACGCCACGGACTGGCGCCACAGTAAGCGGAACCACGCTGAACGCTAAGGATCGATAACGAACAAATGTCATAGTCGTTTATCATGACCAGGAATCACTGATGTTGTCGATTCGCACAAGTGCTGGTACGCGAATAGAACGAGGACTGCATGAACCTTACCGCGATGTATTGCACGCGTTGAAGTCGTTAGTGGGCAGCGAAGGTTGTGGATCCACTAAAGGTGACATTGACAAACGAGGACGAAGATATGTCTGTGGAGCACTTAAGAGCAATACGAGACTTCCAGTTGAATCAGTGCGTGGAAAACGTTGCAGCGCACACTGCACATGTCAGGCGGGCGTATATTTGCAGGTACGAAGGTGACGGAGTTAAACGAGGCTGGTATGTCACTAGGTATTAACCACACGTCGTCATCGATGTGGACTAGATTTACTACGCTTTTTGGAAGTTCGTCATAGCAACACACGTGAACGCTGACGCACGTAAACGATTGTATCTTAACTGTATCACTGTAGCAACAACATGTGACTGACAATTGACATGTTTGTGTAACATATGTATCTATAAGACATAAACCGCTACATCAGGAACGTCCTGACGCGTGTAACGGCGCATGCGCGCGCGCCTTGGCCCAACAGAATCAATTGGATGCATGAGATCTCACTTTACGGTCGACTCAGAGCACGAAAGACGAAAAACGAAAAGTTGCTGTGTAAAACATGACGCGTTTGAAAGGCTCAACACGTCTATACATGCTCTCGTGTACCACGACGCGTGGAAAAATCGATTACCCTTGACCAATTCGTGACTCAAAAACAGGGACTAATTAACGCGTTTTGAATTAGTCACTTGTCGTCGTCGACGCGCGACGCGCGGCGCTAGAACTTTGCACAAGGTGTTAAAAACACATTGTTGTTGAGTGTGCGTGATCTTGGCGCGTGTGGTTGTGAGGCGGCGCCTGTCGGGCGTTTTTATAGCGAAGTTTTTGATATCCGTGTCCTGGTAACCCAGCAGTAAACTGCCTAGGTTACAATTATGTAATTGTATTAAGGCGCATTTCATATTATTTGACAGACATAAATAGATGTTAAATATAGCACACATGTTCGATAAAAAGTTGATTCGGCATGAGATTTAGCCACGCCCTGTAGAAACGCATACGTTACATGTGAAAACTCGTTGTAATGAAGACGCCATTAATCGTCCGTATAATCTTCATCGAACGTAACCCAACATGACTGTTATAAATTACACAGAGAGGACACCAACGTCTCTAAACCAAAAAAGCACCGACGACGATTCGATCTCCTAGACGTCGTCGGGTAATCGATATCTGTTCGAGACTCGAGACTCGAAAAGATACCGATATATTTAGGCGTGGCTATCTTGTAGGTCATTCGAGTTCCAACATCTGATTTATGGTTTCTTTTCTTTTCCACGAATGCGTTGGAACTCTAGCTTAGGAAATCTAGCACGAAACGGCATGAAACGCATGGCTGAAACGCATGGCAAGGCATGCGGTGAGCTATGGTCAAATAAGCGCATTAAAAGCAACAACCTTGGAGCCGAGTAGACCAACGTCCGGATCAAGTACAACATGCAGTGGAAAAGACTTACGTATCTCATGGAATTTGGCTCCGGGTCGTAAGAAAGACGCAACTAACCCGCTCTCTTGTAAGATACCTCTCATCTTTGCAGGGATACCACCAGCGATGTACACGCCACCAGTTGCTAGACATTTCATACCTAAATTTGCTGCTTCGGCGCCCAAAATATCTAAAAATATGGCGACCGCTTGTTCACAAAAAGTACATTTCCCAGAGACTGCTTCGGCACTTATCTGTGCTGGTGTTCGATCTGGAAGTTCTACATTGAACTTATGCTGAAGAAACTTATATATTCGAACGATACCGGGTCCAGAGCATACTTGTTCGACTTCGCATTCCTTAAACTCTTCCTCAACCCACAGGCATAGTTCGTGCTGTATCTGACCCCGCGCCGCGAAGTCTGCATGTGAACCCTCTGTGGCATGAACGATGTATCGACTTGTACTAACATCCCATATGAGGAATGCCTCACCAAGTCCGGTTCCTGGTCCCAAGATTGCAATAGGCCCCGATGCGTCTTTTTCCGGCGAGTGAAGGGTTAGAATATCATCTTTTGCTAGTTCAAATATCCCGTACCCGACTGCTTCAAAATCATTTATGACGCAAACCATAGGGATATGGTAGAGTGATTTCATTTTATCCCCATCTACTATCCAGCCCAAGTTGGTCAGGTTTGACCTATTACTTTGTACAACCCCTGCGACTGCCAAGCATACAGAATCAAGTTGCCTCAACTCTGAGTCCACCATGAACTGCTCATAACAGAGTTCGAATGTACTATAGTCTTCAGTTTTGTAGCTGCGAGTAAATATGAGTTTATCATCGCCTGCGGCGTCACGATTCCAAATCGTGAAACGTGCGTTTGTACCGCCGATGTCAGCGGCAAGGATGGTATTCATCTTTGTCGTTGTACTCGATGTATAGCACGCTTGAACCTGTGGATTACCTATTGAAGCTCTGCTACAACCTCGAAATGCTCGTATTGATCGGTTGGAAATCAAGTTCTTCTGAGTAAGGCTACCGATGTGAGAACTGCGAGGGTACATTTCCACGCGCTAGGAGGGGTTTTTTGGCCGGGCGAGGAGTAATTGTCACCGCCCGAAGCCGCGTTTTATTTTAGTTTTTGTCCCATCCTTTCGAGGTGTATACATGTGTATGTGTAGTGTGCACACTTTTGACACTAGTTGTTATTTTTCTTTTGAAAAAAATGTGGACGCGAAATAGACGTTGCCCTTTGTGAGCTACATACGTTTTCTTCTTCTTAAATCCACCCCCTTAGACCACTCGGGCATCCTGGCTAAATAAACACACAGCGTACTGTACGTGCCAGGAATGGGGTTCGAACCCATGCGCACATTGTGCAGTGGGTAGTTTGCCTTTACAGAATCGAACGATGCGCGGACATTTGATTTATATGTCAGGTTCTGAAGAGACTGTCTGGCGGCGTTCACTTAGACTCAAGTTCGGTGAATGAGAAGTTGAGAAGAGGCGCCTCACAACTCAAGAACTTAGAAGTCAATACCCATGAAACGCGCGAACCGTTTCGAGCAGCATTTGAAAAGGTTAGAATTGTTGGAGAAGAGCGGTTTGTACAACACTGGAGCACTAAAAGCAATTTTCCTAAAGCTTTCTGGGTATGAGCTTAAACTGAGCAGCAAACGAAGTGGCGCTGGAATAATTTTGGCGTACGCGGCATTTGCCCAAAATTTAGAATTATTGCACTATAAGCGAAAGCAAAGAGAGGGGAAGGTTGAATCGAGCTCAACTAAGTTCAACCCTTTTACGGGCTTAATTTTCAGTATATATAAACGCGGGCTTGCAAGGTTTCATGATGACCTGGAGCTCTGGATGTCATTTCTACGCTACTCTACGAGAAAGGGGGCGCACAAGCTTATTTCGCGCGCTCTAGTTCAGGCGTTGCGGTTCAATCCAGGCTCTGGTGGCCTGTGGGCGTTCGCCGCGTCGTGGGAGTTCCATGCACAGGTGAATCCTTCCGGAGCCAGAACTCTTCTTCACCGCGGCCTAAGAGCATGCTCAGGTACTCAAGCACTTTGGCGCGAGTATTTTGAGTTCGAACTTAAGTATACGGAAAGGATTCGGAATCGGCAAAGTATATTAAACACTCGACACGAGAATGAAACAGTTCACACAGAGAGTTCAAAATCAGAAGCAACAGCTCAGTCTAGGCTTGGTATGTCTTCTTTGAGTGCCAGAGATGGCTCTATCGCAGCTGGTGTCTACACAGCCGCAAAGAAACAAAACGCAGATTCTCTCACCTTCCTACTTTATTTTCTTATCAGGGTATCGAAAATCAAATGGGCCGGTCAGTTGCAGAAACTAATATATGACGACATAATGAAAACTTACCCAACAAGTGCCCATGAAATTGATCTGATACTGGCCATGGGTAATTCCGAGCAGAAAGGTCAACTTATGAATATTTTATCAAAACATACTTTAGCGCAAGGGCCGCTGTGGAAATATTCCATTCAAAATCTTACGCGTATCACACCTGATTCACTATGTGGAAACTGTTTTTCCAGTTTACAAGAGTTTGATGTGCTAAATATGTTTGTCGCACGCTCAGCGTCAAACAGAACGGCAAATATAATCGGTTCATGCAACAATTACGAACAGTATTTGCTCTGTACTCAACGTTTCAAGTATATGAGACTAGATAATTACAAAAGTGCAGAAGTTGTGGAACGCGCACCAAGCAACATGTTTCAGGGTTTCTATAACGGTTTTGTGAAAATTGAAAGTGCTTGGCTTCAGTGCAAGCTCAGATTTGATGTAAGACTCATATTTTAAGTATCTTAGAAGCACTAAATAGTCTTATCGGGAAGGTGCCATCAAATACTGCCATAGACGTTTTAATTATAACAAGTCTAGTTCACCCTGTTGAATGAAAAATTGTCAACACGTGAAGACCGCATTGGACCTATAGAGGGATTCTAGGCTTACCTTTAATAAGTCAAGTTTACCTTGTAAAATCTCAAGACTTTGGTGGAGTATTTCCTCCGGAGGCAAAGAGCCTGTTCCTTCAATCAAAAAGTTGAACTTGTCTGCTCTTGGTCTGACGTGAACTAGATCTGGCTTTCCTAGTTCCTCTGCCTAATGTTTCCATAGGTGAGATCATCGGCACGAAGTGTGCAATTGTAGAGTGACTCACCTTACGAACTGCCTCGCCATCATAAGTATAGATCGAACTGTGTTCGACATGGACTCTGCCCGACTCTTTGTCATAACGAAATAATCTACTCGGACAACTGTTCACAAAGTCAACTTTCTCTGATTCTGCAGAGGAGTTAGAAAAATGAAGATACATGTGAGTATAACCTACCACTTAGTGTGCTGAAGATGACTTCATCGATTTGAATCGTTGGTTCATATCTGAACACTGCAGTCGCTACCGGAGACCATTTCGCATGGTCTTTACCAACTCCTTTGCGGGCTACACATCTTACCTGTATTTCTTGGTTTTTTCTAAGTTTGACTATCAGAATACCGGCTTTCGTTGACTTAAACTTTTCCGTGGAGCTACTATACTGTACTGGTGAGATCCGTTTATCTTGGCAGACGAGATCGTCACTTGTAACATCAAGAGTTTGATCTTTTTGTGCTCTGACATGAAGGTCAAAATGCACGTCCGTCTTACTATCTTCTTCTTCCGAAAATTCATATGGAAAACTAAACTCTTTCGCTAGGCCACTTAGAAGTGGTACCAAGCCAAGGCGATGACTCACAAATTCATCACATAGAACCGAAGAGTTTTCCAAAACTTCGACGAGGTCGATAGCCAAGGTCGGGACCTCGGCGATGCAGATGCGACGAAGTGCGTTCGAAACACTGCAGTCAACCCCTTCGATGGAAAACTTGATTTGAGTAGAATCTAACTCCTGCACGTTAATGCTAGGCATTGTTTGTGCGGTATTTAGGCGGCGCGGTGAGACGCGAGCAGCTCTCGCGACTTATGTAAAGTTGCCGTGAGAAAATCAGTGTCAGAATCGTCTGCCTGTCTGTAGATGGAATGATAATCATTCTCATCCTGTTTTGTATTTGGACGTTTCTCCTTGGTAAATATGACGCATTTATCTCACCCATGTCGTATTCAAATATATAAGTTCCCATCCCGTAATGTTCGAATAGATTTAATTCGCATTTTCGTAACTGCGGCCCATGTGATAAAATACGTGAGTATGTTCCACGATCCTGCGGCACGAGAGCGAACGACTTTGCAGCTCCGAAAGTCGCGCATTATTTGAGCAGAATCAGGATGAGTCTGCGAAGTGCATCCAGTACAAATTCTACTGCAGGCGTATCTTACAATTGTGGGGGTAAGTCAGCGTGACTTTGGTTCAGTTCGTTCTAACTGCTACAAACACTACCACAGACTGCGGATCTGAGGTCATCCTACGTCCAGGTGATGTAGTTATATGCCGCGAGTGTGGATATAGAATTTTGTATAAAAAGCGTACCAAGCAAGGTAAGTCGCTCAGTTTATAGCATTGTCCGCGTTGACTGATGTTCTACTACACCTTAGTTGTGCAGTTCGAGGCGAGGTGAAGTTGGGTTTACCTTGCATTCGATAGGTCGATGTGGAGTGTCGCATCAAAGTCACGGTCGATGTTTGGTCAGTAGATGGTTTGAAGTTCTTTAAACTTTGCCAATATTAGTACAGCTCTAGCCTCTAGCCTATCCTTCAAGCGAGTCACCTGTATCCTTCCATCTATTGGCGCAGGACGTGCACTGAAAAAACAGCGACATCCCCTCGCTTGTTGTAAGAGAAAAGAATACCGCTTCTCCGTTTCCGCACCTGCCACATCGAACATTCTTTGAACGAGGAAGAGTTGGATCGGACGTAACATCCGTTAATATGGCTGTCGTCTCCACAGCACTGTGGGAGATGTGATGGCGGTAAACGCAGCTTAAATCAGCATCCACTGTATAGTCGCAATTTCTGCAAATATAGACCAATTTATTGCGCGCGCGATCCTCTTTTGGATAGAGCAAATCGTTGCTATTTGGACAGAAGCGAAGGCGCACGGGACCTTCGCCATTTGCCATGTTACTGCGTCGAAACAGATTTTAAGTCAAACCGTGGTACGGAAGCGCGCTAATGAACCACTCACCTTCTACAACCCACTGTTGCGTTCAGCAGCCGCGTATCCGTCGAGTGCGAGCGAAGAGTCTGTGGAAGTTCAAAATATGACCTTTAGAGAACGCCCGAAGCCAAGAGCCCTCCGGTTCCGACTGAAATCCTACGACTGAACGAGAGAAAGGAAAGTTTTCATATTTTCACAATTGAATTTCTCATCCGCAATAGACCAATATGTTTTAGAATATGATAAAAGCTTTGTACATGTGCTGGGTTAAAAGTACCTAATAGTGTATGCAGAAAATAAACTCTCAAGCTCAAGTGACAATGCAATGCGAATAATACCAACTCGGTGATACTTAACTGCATAGTATTGGGCTTTTTATGCCGATGCGATTAAACATGGGTTTAGGATCTAATATCAATCAAAAGTTGGAATATTGGAAACAATAATCATAATACTTTGGCGATTGTAAGTGTGTTTACTTCTCGGATATTTACTGCTTGGATAGCGTGAAATCTAGGATCTTTCCAGGCGTCGCCAGCCTGATCGAGAAAGTGATCGAGCGCAGCCAAGTTGCGCACACACGCACGACTCTACACCTGTGTGAAGGCTGAACACGCAATCCTCGAAATATGTCGTCTATCGCATCTCAAAATATTCACCTCAATCAACGGTAAGAAATGCCTTCGCAACGCGAGGAAGTAGCCAGAAATAGCAAAATATCGCACGCGTGTATCGCATGCCGCTTATCCCATTCGTACCGAGCGGATCGTGTGTACGCTGCGAACTTGGGGACAAAACCGCGCACGTAATGAAAAATGCTTCAAATATCGGTGCGAGTGTCGAGCTCCATTCCCGATCTGCATCAGATTTATTCAATCCTAACGTTGCTGAGAACGTTATCTTCCCACGCGAAAACAGGTTGAGTTCTCGCCAGCACAACAACGATTTGACGCGTTCTCGTACCACTTCGCGAGCGTCTAAATGCCAAGTCATCAAGGCTTCTGGTGCTCCTCTTACGGACCGCAAATTGCGAGTTGCCGTAATCGGTGGTGGTCCGGCAGGGGCCTGTGCTGCTGAAACACTCGCCAAGGGAGGGTGTGAAACTTATCTTATCGAACGCAAGATGGACAACTGCAAACCGTGTGGTGGAGCTATCCCGCTTTGTATGGTCGGCGAGTTTGACTTGCCCGAAGAAATTATCGATCGTAAGGTCACGAAGATGAAAATGATATCTCCGTCGAACCGGGCCGTCGACGTTGGACAAACGCTCAACGATAAGGAATACATCGGCATGTGTCGACGTGAAGTCATGGATGACTTTTTGAGAAAGCGCGCTAACAGCTTGGGTGCCAACTTGATCAATGGTTTATTCATGAAGATTGAAGATCCTGGTCAAGGTAATGGGCCGATTACTGTCCAATACAACGACTATGAGGAGGAAAGCAAAACTGGTGTTCCGAAAACTCTCGAAGTTGATGTCGTCATTGGAGCTGATGGGGCGAACTCGCGTGTCGCAAAGTGCATTGACGCTGGCGAATACGACTATGCCATCGCCTTTCAAGAAAGAATTAAAATTCCGGATGAAAAGATGGAGTACTACAAGGACCTTGCTGAAATGTATGTTGGCGATGACGTCTCTCCAGATTTCTATGGCTGGGTTTTCCCCAAGTATGACCATGTTGCAGTGGGCACAGGAACTGTGGTAAACAAAACAGCCATCAAGCAGTACCAAACTGCTATGCGCAACAGAGCGGAGGAGAAGTGCGCAGGTGGGAAAATCATCCGTGTCGAAGCGCACCCTATCCCTGAGCACCCGCGACCGAACCGCGTCCAAGGCCGAGTTGCCCTTGTTGGCGACGCCGCTGGCTACGTGACGAAGTGCAGTGGCGAGGGCATCTACTTCGCCGCTAAGTCCGGGCGAATGGCTGCAGAAGCTGTCGTTGAGCAATCTATGAACGGCACCAGAGAAATCAGCGAGTCGGATCTTCGAGTCTACTTGGATAAATGGGACCGTAAATACTGGGCAACATACAAGGTGCTTGATATTTTACAAAAAGTCTTCTACCGGTCGAACCCGGCGCGTGAGGCATTTGTCGAAATGTGCGCTGATGAGTACGTGCAAAAGATGACGTTCGACTCTTACCTTTATAAAACAGTCGTACCAGGGAACCCTGTTGACGACGTGAAGCTTCTTGCGAACACTGTTGCTTCTCTCATGCGTTCCAACGCTCTTCGAATCGCGTCGAAAAGCGGTATTGCTGCTTAATCATTTAGACCTGCCGTTTTATTACACAACTATCTCAACTTTTTGTCATTCAGTACTTCAAAACAGAACGTCTTGTCATCCATCTCGTAAGTATTTCTAGCGTCACTCACTACTCTAGATTTTCCATCCAGGCCCTCTGTGATTCCAACCTATGCCTGTTATCCATTTTTGCCGCACTAACAAGACTGTCTGCTTCAGTCTCCTTCATTGGACAAAAAGAATAACAATACCCAAACTGGATAGTGAAGACTATTGGAAGAAAAGGTGACACTATACTGTCAATAATTGGTTTAATTGGTAATAATGGAGTAAGAATTTTGATCGCCTCGCTATTCATCCTGCCAAGCCCCTGTATGGCTGCAGTGCGAAATAAGCGCTGTGCATAGTACTCTTTTAATATGATATCAATGGAGGAGTCAGGTTTGATATGCTCTAACCTAGCTGATAGTATATAAGCATCTTCAAAGGCCAAGCCTGTTCCTTGGCCTATGTTTGGCATAGTGGCATGGCAAGAATCGCCAAGAAGCGCAACTCTTCCCTTTGACCAGCTTTGTAAAACACAAGGTGGACGATCCCACAGATCCCTTTGTTTGATATCGATTTCGGATGTTATTGAAATCAGATTTTTTACTTCCGGTGACCAGTCAGAGAACTTGTTCAGCAAGAACTCAACTGGAGAGGCATTACTTAAAGTGTTGGGGGGAGATTTGACAAACGCATACCACTGCAACCGCCCATGCCGATCTGGACAAGTAACAAAATAGTTATCCGGACCTATGAATGCACAGTATCCTATGTCAAAATAATCTTCACTTTTATAGATTGGCAAGCCACTGAATAGTTTATAACCGGAATAAGAAGCCGTACTTTCTGAGCCACGAACTCCAACCGGTTCATTAAACATTTGAGCTCTCACAGAACTCCAAATCCCATCTGCTCCAATCAGTAAATCTGCATCTAAGACAGAACCGTCTTCAAGCATCACGTTAACGCGACCGGAACCCTTATTTTCTTCAAATTTTTTGACTAAAGCACCCATCTCAATATTCACCCGCCCGTATGTTGTAACAGAACTCAGCAAGGCTATCTCATCAAGGAGGCATCTCTGAAGATCGGAGCGATCGATGCATACAGCGAAAGGTAACTCACGCTTCTTTGGTATCTGCGTGATCGCATCAAATTCAAACATCCACTCTGATGTCAGACCATCTTTTATACCACTTTTTGTCCCCCAGAACGGACGACTGTTATCTTGCACGCGCCGGTACAATTGTTCACTTGTAGCCTTCAGTACACTCATGCCGTTGCTTGCTAGCTGTATAGGACCACCAAGTGGTCGATAATTTTTCGTCTGCTCGAGTACAGTGACGTCGATTCCTTTTTTTGCCAAACAAATTGACAAAAACAAACCGCCAAGACCACCGCCAGCTATCAAGACTTGTAGTTTATGACTCCTCGTTTCGTTATCAAACTTAGCGTCGAGAGTCGCCGCAACAGCGTCTTGCGCCCTTCGTCTTGAACGTACACGCAAACTGTGGTCACGATTTACCCTGGCTCGCCCAGCTTGCGTATTGTGCGTGCATTTTAAAGACAACGAGATCGAGCTCGAAAGAGCCATGACCAAACCCGTTTGTCAGTTATGTCTTATATCCCAGTAATTGAAAATCGAGATTAAGGCGCTTCCCCCGGGTGTTGAAGCTTCTTCGTGTTGGCTCTGATGCCTGCAGTTATACGGATGAACGAAATGAACGAAAGAGTTTTAAGGGACAACGAGTGGGGAGGAATCTGAACACTTATAAGCTTTTAATTTTTCTAACACCGCTTTGGCTAGTTGGATCACATCGCGTTAGGCGCGATCATATATCGCTATCAACATTCATTCTACCGTTAACTCTGTTTGAAATTCGCTTTCATTGCTGGCGAGGGTATTCAACTTCTGCTCGAGTCGCTGGAGCTCACGAAGATGTGTTTTCAGTGTAGTAAACAGTGGCCCCACGGTATCATCAATCCACTTGGGCTAGAGAGCAGAGGTAACTAATGTACTCAATATCCATAGTTTGACTCACCTGTCGCGAATTTTCTAGCGCCGCACTTGGAAACAGCTGAGTGATTGATTTAAGTTTTGAGCTAACTTCCTCACTAAACGTAAAAAGTAGTTCTCGGTCGTTGTTTGACGAGAGTATTAAACTAGAGAGTTTCATTCAAGCGTCAAATTTGAAGTAGTTTCAGATAGTCAAGCGTACGTTTCCATGCGGTTTAAGTCGGTGGAGAGCGTCGCTAGCGATTGCTCAATCGTGTTTTGGTGGGACTCCAGAATGTCTAATTGACGTGTTAAACGGCAATGTTCTGCAAAAGAACCTGCAAGTTGTGCCTTGAAGTGGATTGAGTGATTCAAGCCAAGTAGAGGTACGATATGTAAACCTGCAGCCTTTCCAAATTTGCGCGACTGGCGATAACCTCCGCATCCCAGCGTTTTAAATTGGACACCTCCTGAGCAAATGCTTCCTACACAAAAACATCATGTTGTACCAAGCCACGTTCAAAATATAATACAGTATGAGATTTTAGATCGTGTGCCCAGTGCCGTCCTCGAAGCTGTACCGCATCCATTCCGTTTATGATTATTCCAGACGCACGAGGTGGTGTGACGCGCAAGTACCAGTTCCGCGTCCCTTAAAAACTATAAAATGCATATTATACTCGTATATTTCGCGGTTATAGTATTAGCATACACCTGACAGTAGACGACGTGTGACGCTGATCAACAGTCAAAACAGGACACGCATCGCCAACCCTAAAACAGTCCACCATGTATTCCGGGTCGCAGGACTTGGTGTACCATTTTTTAGTCCGGTGTACTCGGTGTACCATTTCACCAAAAAATGACTGGGATTCTTAAGTCCAGGGGGGGGGGGCGTTGGTGTACCATAATCGCCATTTTCGCTCTAACGATGGTACACCAAAACCCCCCCTCGGACTTAAGCTTTTTTTATGACAAGCACAAAATAAGCCTATCATTTTACATTTTTTCCGAAAAAAATAAAATCAGAATGGTACACCAACGCCCCCCGTCGGACTTAAGGAGCGCGTACCGTCGCGCGATGCGCGATGTGCGATGCATGTGCAACTGTCTGATGTAGTTGTGTTACTTGGAACCCGCGTCAAAAGGCCGCGCACGCCGGAGAACGATCATGGTTATTGGCATTAGGTATTTCATGACGATTGACGTCGACTGGGTCTAATTGTATTGCGAGCACAGCTACTTCCACTGTGCTCTCTGTGTCGCAACCATGCTGCGAGCACAGAGATGTATGGCAAGGAGTGTGCGCCATGCACATGAATAGCTAAGTCTAATATGATTTTGCGACGAAGCATCGTTCGAGCATTTTTCTCCCTACTCGCTACTTCGCGTGTCGCACCGTCGTTGAAGACATCAAGCCGTGACGGCACGGCGGCCAGCGCTCTCGCAAACCAACTGGTCCGATGCAGCATCTTGGACATGTTCAACCCGAGGCGCGATGTGATGCGCCTCGTAGATCTCGTGGTCGAGCCCGCCTTTGTGCCATGCGGTCGCGATTGACGCGTCGCATACTTACGCTTGAAGGCAACGCGTGCGAGACGCGTTGCTCGCAACACGTCGACGGTTGAGAGGTGGTGTTGCTTGACGTTGTCATGCTCCCATACATTCAGACGAGTAGCGCGCGCGTCATGCACACTAGCTCACGCCACTACGATTCCGAGCGGCGCGTAGTTCCTCGTGCCACGCGTCGCGACATCGCGGCGTGTACGCGTCTGACGCGCCGCTGCGCTGGGACGACCGGTAACACGTCCACGCGTCTTTTCCTTAAGTCGAAGGGGGGGTTTTGGTGTACCATCGCTAAACCCTAGAAATGGTACACCGGACTAAAAAATGGTACACCAAGTCCTGCGGCTCATGTATTCCAGGGAGTCTCATTTTCCACTACATTTTTTAAGAGACCCTTTTTACACTACAAAGGCGCCCGAAGGATCTCATTTTCACTATTGTATTGCGGAAGTTATTTCCATAAGGCATAGAATCGTAGTCTGGAATCATATTGTCACCGGACAATATTGTGATAATACAAAGGTCATGAACTTAAATTATAAATCATACCGGTACGAGTAATCATGATAATGGACAGAAACCGCGCAGAAAGTCGGAGACGGAGGGAGGGAGGAGTTTTGGTGAGCCGGTGGAGCATTATATAAACTTGTTTTGTGCTTAATACTGTTCGTTTGAGGCACACACGTGGTCAACAAGGGCACGACCGAGGCGACCCGACCCAATATGACAGGAAGGCACCGCTCTGACGGGCTGCGCAAACAGCGAACGTGCGAATGTATATATGTACGATATATGCAAAACTTTGGCGAGAATACTAGGTTACGGTTACGCCGCTTTCGCAGGCACGCTTTTCGTCTTGCAAAGAAATCTGCAATACGTTCCCACGAAGGCTCAACCTCCAAGAGTCTCGACGATTTTTCCAAATCTTGCCGACTTAGAAGACTTTTCAGTGATTACTGAAGATGGAGTTCATTTAAAAGGGTGGTATTTACCCTCTAGAGTGGATGGGAAGCACTCGAATATTTCTATACTACATCTCCACGGAAATGCTGGCAACCGTTTCCACAGACTGAGCTGGGCAGTTAAGGTTCGAGAACGCTTCGGCTGTGGAGTGGCTCTACTTGATTATAGAGGATATGGTGGCAACGAAGGTTTTCCTTCAGAAAATGGACTTATTTTGGACGCATCTGCCGGTATTTCCTGGCATGTAAGCACGAACGGTCGGAAGGAAACCAAGGTAGTTCTTCACTTAGAAAGCATCGGCAGCGCTGCTGGATTGAATGCTTTACGAACAGTAGACCGGAATATTCGCACTGCAATATCGGGTATTGTCATTGAGGGTGGCTTGAGTTCATGCCTAGATGTAGCTCGCGACAAGCTAAAATTATTTCCACTTTCGCTGCTGATGTTTGACAAGTGGAACCAGACGTGTAAGTCGGCAAGTGCAATAGACAGACATACACACCTTTTAAGTTTGCACGGCTCGAATGATTGCATAGTGCCATTTAAATTTGGGAAAAAGTTATTCGATTCTACAAATTGTCTCGTTAAAGATTTCATTACACTTGCAGGAGTTGGGCATAACGACCTTGCAACTCACACTCTTTATTTCAACTTGTTAGATGCGTTCTATTCTAGACTAAACTAGACTATCGTAGAGATTACAAATACTGAACCATAGCCAGTGTCGCGGAATCACCCTTTCTGAGTCTTGTCACAAGTACGCGCGTATATCCTCCACTCTTAGACTGATAACGAAGTGCTAGATCTGAAAAAAGCTTCTGGGTCAAGTACTCAGAACCGAGTATAGCTCTACTCTGTTGTCGGGCCTGCAAAGTGGCCTACGGAATTGATGCCCGGAATTAGTAATTGCAACTGTAAATGGACGCATTTCTCACCTTTTTACCCAATGTAATTAGTTTCTCTGCTATGATTCTCAAATCCTTCGCACGAGACAGCGTCGTCTCAACTTTTCCATGGGTTACCATTTGGGCGGCCAAGTTTCTAAAATAAGACTAAGTATTGCTGAATATTATGTAACTCGATGTTTCTACCTTAAAGTTGATGAGCAGCTAGAATTCATGGGCATTTTTCTGCTTTCGGAGCGGTGCTCTAGTGTCCGTGCTCGCTCGCACGCTTGCTCGCGTCTGAAACTGCGACTTGGGACAGACTCGATTCGGAATAAAAAAATTCTTGACTATTGTACAAAAGTAATGTTTATACAAAGACTTTCTGTGGCCACATGGGCATACAAAGATACTTTCTGAGAGTATATGTAGTTAAACATCATTTTACAATTGTATGCCATGAAAATGCCCATCTATCGTGCTACCGTGCGAATGTAAAACACTCCACTGTACAATGCCGTGCTCAGCAGAGTCTGCAGTCTGGCCGCGCGAATCACTTACAATTCTCCAGTACAGCTCACGAGTTCGATATGCTTACTAGAGTTCATGTTTTACACTATCATGAAGTCTACTCAAAACGACCTGTGCATAACCGAAGAAAAATACACGTCGAACGCTGCTCGCAGTATCGCCAAAACAACTACGAGGCAGTAAGTGCTGCGCAAAATATTCCAGTGCGTCTTGTTGAAAATTGCTTTTTTCCCATGTTAAAAAACCCTTGGGAACTGTTCTAGGATGCACTTATGCATAGGCGGCAAATGCTAACGACTGCTGTGCTTCTGACAGCGCTCGAAATCATGAAACCCTGTGCTTCGCGAGCCGAAACAGACTCTCAACTGGTATGCCTTCACGTGCCGGCTATCGTTTCCAAACCAAATACTTATCTTTTCGCAGCTTGAAACCAAAATGGTAAGAGGGTGCCCAATGAAATTCGGAATTCGGCTCAGTGATAGAACTTTAGGTAGGAGCTTATTTACCGCGGTCAAACTATGAGGTGAGAAACACGTGCGACTGCATACTTGAATTTGGATTCAACAAGTTTGCCTTACAACTAAAACGCTTGAGTCCTGAAATTTCCACAATAGGATGGCTTTTTCGACTTCGTGGCAGAGGCAAAGAGAACTCCAGCCCTTAGGTAAATTTGCATGGCGAAACGTTGGCCTGCAGTGGCATGAAAGTTTTAAATAGGGCTGGTGCTCTGGAGCAATATGGGGTTAGTTTACCCCCCGACTGGAAGGAGGTATGGAGGTTCAAGTTGAATTGATTAGATTTCCTCTGAGCAAACAACTGAATTCAGGTGCCCGTGAGTAATGCGAAGAGCGGTAACTACTGTCAACCGAGATGCGATGAGGTCAGCTTTCGATAAAACTCACGAGTAACAGTCAGTCACCGATTTAGTATTAGGCTACAACGGAAGTTGCCTTTGGCAACCCAGAACAGGGGACTTTCCAAATCATCATCATCCCAACAACAAAGTTGCTCATAGCAAAGAAAAACCCTACCTTAAGCGATGTAGGAAATTCCAGAAGCATTCTTGATGCAATTTCACCCGCGATAACTGGCAGGTAATATCACCATACACAGCATATACTTGGTTTTGGGCTTACCGTGGTCGGTGAGCAGTGTTGCTATTGAGGATGAAGACATCGTGAGAATAGAGGACAGTGCAAGAGATGATAGACTCTTCTATGAGGTAAGTAAACGCATACTGTTCTCAGAAGATATCGACCTTATTTTGACGCATCACAGTACGAGCTTGTAACTCCATATGCCCAAACTGGTGCACATAATCTGGCTGCTGTATGCACTTCAATGGTATCAAATTTACTCGATTGAGCGCATTTATTCTTCACCGAGGATTTTAGAATTATCTAGTGATTGCTACGATTGCTGCAAATGACAAGCAGTGGTCAAAATCCGAAATGGTGTGTTGCGCTACAAACAATCAGGCACGGAACTGACTTGAAGCGTTAGGTTCTGAGAAAGATCATCAAGTCTTTCAAACTGATCAATACAGAAAAATCTTAGGGAAAAATGAACGATAAATGGAGTGATTGAGTTATTCAGCGCTCGAGGGCGAAGGAAAGGCATGTATCAAAAAGATAACTTTAGACTCGTACTTGGCATCTTAATTCTTAATAAAAACTCAGCATTTCATCTTACCACCATTTGAGGAAGACTAGCTTTTACTTGCGCGTAACCTTGTCAAAGGAAGAGACACCGATGACTGCGGCAGCGATTGCCCCGAGAACGACACCGCCAGCTAAGACGGACAGCAAGGTGTTCTTCAACGAAGGTGTGATAGCAGCCTCTGCGGCCAGCGGACTGGACAGGGTCGTGATCAAAGCTGCTGTGGCAGTCGCCGACACTTTGGACTGGAAGCTCGACCTACAAATTGACGCGATCAAAATATAATCAGGAAATCAGGAGATATAAGGCTAGGTGAGTGGTCTGCGATTCGCTCGTCGACACTCGTGGGTAAGATCGAAACTTACGGGATATCGGATTGTCCAGCTTGAGCTCGCGCAGGCGCTTTGAACGCACGCGCTTGGATGCGAGCGACACCTGTCCATAACAAATTAAGTAAACAAAATGAAATTGTGAGATCCGCTGCGCATACGCGTCGACTATAACAGATTCGACGTATGTTCGACGTAAGAGCACGGCAGCCAGCACGCAACGCTCGATCCACGGGGCAGATATTTCTCACCTTGTCGAGAGCGAGAACCAGCGACGAATTTGCTTTGGTTGAGACGAATCGTTTGCGAAGTAAGAGAAATCATTGTCGTGGTTTGTGGTTTTCCTCGGTAGGCGAACGTCGACGAACAGTGCCGGTGCAGCAGGCGCGCCTCTGCGCGCTTCATGCGAGCACCCGGATCATATTCGCATTTCCTTTATTTATCAGCTTCAATGTTGATTCGTAAACGGTTTGAATGTATTTTGAATATTGGTTACTTAGAGCGTGTCTTGTTGTAGCATTTTCCAGGATCTAATTTGTACGTACATCGGGGAATCGCCGTTTCATTACGATGAAGATTGATCGTTCGGCAGAGTG